>PJUD01000026.1_pt1 | contig 259742 bp, 213 predicted proteins | sample 1512341 | NCBI WGS metagenome assembly PJUD01 (sample SAMN08177675, study PRJNA422409) | Feces metagenome, whole genome shotgun sequencing project. | isolation source: Chicken feces (3) enriched on wood chips: beechwood xylan treatment | host: Gallus gallus | place: USA: Madison | collected...
AACCAACCAACCAACCAACCAACCAACCAACCAACCAACCAACCAACCAACCAACCAACCAACCAACCAACCAACCAACCAACCAACCAACCAACCAACCAACCAACCAACCAACCAACCAACGAAGCCAAATATCGAAAGCCGCACTAGTAACATTTCGTTTATAATTCACTAAATCATTTTAGTATACTTATATTCATATTCTGAAAAACCAAGAAGTATACCATGATAAAAACCAAAACCTCAATTTTTGTACTGGCACTATCGTTCTTCGGTTGGCTTAATGCTTTGGCACAACAGCCACAGCTTTCAACCGCATGGACAGCAATAGCCAAGCAAACAGAAATTCCACTCTCCGAATATCCACGTCCCCAAATGGAAAGGAATGAATGGCTATGTCTCAACGGCAAATGGGATTATATAGGTGGAAAGGATGCTCCCAATGCACTGAACCCTGCTGTCCCCATTTCCTTTGACCACAGTCGAGAAAGCATTCTTGTCCCCTATTGTCCAGAGTCCTATTTATCCGGAATCCAACGCAAACAAGAAATTAATCTGTGGTATCGTAAAAAATTCGAGCTACCTAATCATTGGAAAGGGAAAGATATTATACTCCATTTTGGTGCAGTGGATCACGATGCGACCATATTTGTAAATGGAAGAAAAGCGGGTACTCATTCAGGTGGCTACGACTCCTTCTGGATCAACATCACTGAGTTTTTAAAGGCCGGTCTAAATAACATTGTCGTTGCAGCGCATGACAAGAACGACGGTAAGTATCCTTCGGGCAAAAATGGACCTCGAGGCGACTATACATTTTCTTCTGGCATATGGCAAACTGTGTGGATGGAACCAGTAAGCAAAAACCATATACAGGGAATCAAATTGTTGCCTCAAGTAGCAGAAAAACAACTAAAAATACAGGTTACTAGCACAGCGAAGGCAAAAGTTACGGCCATCGTTTCTTCAGAGGGAAAAGAAATTTCAAAAACGGTAATTCAATCGGGCATGGAATTTAATATCCCGGTAGGGAATCCAAAACTTTGGTCTCCTGACTCCCCCTTTTTATACGATTTAAAATTAAGTATACATGGGAAGAATGGAGAAATCATCGACGAGGTGAAGAGCTATTTTGGTATGCGTGATATTAAACTTGGTAAGGTAAACGGAATTGTAAGGCCGCTATTGAATGACAAATTTGTGATGCAGCTGGGTCTCCTGGACCAGGGGTACTGGCCCGATGGTATTCTAACAGCACCTACGGAAGAAGCGCTCAAATATGACATCGAGTTTACCAAAAAAGCGGGTTATAACCTTATTCGTAAGCATATGAAAACCGAACCCCAACGGTTCTATTATTGGGCAGATAAAATGGGACTGCTCGTGTGGCAAGATATGCCCTGCCTTTGGTATCCCGATGAAGATACTACGATTTATCGAAAAGCATTTCGTGATGAATACAAGGCCATCATTGACGACCACTACAACTCGCCATCCATTATCGCCTGGGTTCCTTTTAACGAAAATTGGGGCGCTTTCGATGTACGCAATATTACCGACTGGACCAAACAATATGACCCTTCACGTTTAGTGAACGGTAATTCGGGATTTAACAACAATCCATCTTACCAAAAAGCTTATGGTGATCCCGGAAATGGAGACTTTGTTGACACCCATATCTATGTTGGACCCAAGGGTGCCTCAGAGCCTGATCCGAAACGGGCAGCTTCCCTTGGAGAGTTTGGTGGCGTGGGCTTATTTGTCCGCGGTCACATGTGGCCTGTCGAAAACAATGCCTATGCCTACGAACCCACTATAGAGGCACTCACAGACCGTTATATATTCCTAATGGATAATGTCGAACAATTGCTCCGATACAAAGGACTGAGTGTTGCTATTTATACGCAAACTACCGACGTGGAACACGAAGTCAATGGACTATTGACGTACGACCGTAAAATACAAAAAATGGTTCTTGAAAGAATAAAAGCCGTCAACCAAGCCGTTATTAAAGCTGGCAGCGAATTGAATTAGCAGATAAAAATGCGCCTTATTTCGCGCTGAAAAAATTTTCAAACGATTCAACTGAAACAGCTGTTCTTTTTGCAGAAGTGTTTAATAACAGATCAAGATGTAACACTATTATGGCAAAATATTCAGAAAAAGCATCTGAGAAAGTTGAAAAGACGATGCACGAAATGAAAGAGGGAAAATTAAAATCTGGTAGCGGAAAAAAGGTAACATCACGAAAACAGGCAATTGCCATTGGCCTCTCCGAAGCCAAAAAAGAAGGTGCCAAAGTACCCAAAAAGAAATCTTAGCAAGTAAACTTGCTAGGATTTCTTTTTAGCCCAAATTATGCTTTTTCATGCGGCAATCTACAGTAGGGATTTTTTCTTGTCTGTACTATCATAAGGATCTGACAAAACATTTTGACTGTCCTCTACATCTATAAAATTTTGATTTACATCTACCGGTGTATAAATATGAACACTGCTTCCATTTCTTTTTTTGAGATAATATTGAATCTTTGTTGTATCAATATTGGTCACATCTGAAGCTGTCCATATCATTTTATGGCCTGCACCATCAATTGTTATTACTGTATCATTGCCACGAGCGATGATGCGCTGTAGTCCCAATTCCCCTTTTCGATCACCTTCTCTCGTCAACAAATGTGTGTTCCCATCTTTATCAATCATCCTGATTTGTTGATTATTGTTACATCCAACTAAAAGGATGAAACTAAACAGAAGAAATGGAAGAGTATTTCGTAGTATTTTCATATCGTTTGTGGTCTAACTCAATATCGTTTAACGACGAGACACAAAGATGCTGCCAAAATACAACTGTGAACAAAGATACCTTCCAAAAGTTGGCAAATAAGCTTGATTCACTATTAGCTAGTCTGGGCAAACCGCAACTATTTCATAAAAAAGCATCTATTCGCGTTGATCCTAAATCTACTTTTCCATCAGGCGGTCAACACTATATGCTCCAATAATCAATGCTGCTGCCAACATAATTACATCTTTTAGTACTAATCTTCCGGCTACAGAGAAATAAGGATAAGCATAATTAGGTGAAGGAAAATCCCCATCAGATTTGGGCACAAGTGCTTCCGGTGTTGTTATTAGGTTAGATCCTGACTCAAAACTATTATTCATCCGCCCTTAAGCTTCGCTTCAAATGATAAAACTTAAGTAGAATATGGTCATACCATAAGGCAAACAAAAGCATAGTAGCGGGTAACAATAATGTTTTCAATTTAAAATATTGAAACATAAAACCACCTATAATTCCCCCGATAAAAAAGCCTCCAATAATCATCAACTTAAGAAAAATACTTTTGTGTAATTTCACTTTCTCAGCAATTTCTCTATAAAAAAGTAACTGCGAGATTTCAATACCAAGATCAGTAAACAATCCGGTCAAATGCGTCGTTCTGACAACTGATTGTGACACCTTCGTTACCAGGGCATTTTGAAGTCCCATAGCAAAAAGAAGGGCAAATGAAATTATTGTTGGCAACGTTGGCCCTGCTTTAACGAAAGCTGGGAGCAGTCCTACATTAATTAAGATAATAGACTCGATACAAATTGGAATGATATAGGCGTTATGTGATTTATTTTTTGAGGCAAATTCGACGATAAAACCTGAAACGGATGCTCCCATTAAAAAGAAAGCAATGTATAACAAATAAATCAAAGCCATCTTGTAATTCATTAAAATCAACTGTTCTGAAAAAAATGCGAAGTGACCTGTGACATTTGTTGTTAAAGTGTTAACGGCAAGAACACCTGTAATATTGACCAAACCCGCAACACAAGATAAAATAGAGGCTAACTTTAAATTATGAATATAATTCCTTCCTCTCCCTTGATGCCTAAACATTTGAATTAATCTTTATAAATTAGAGAAAATAGATGAAAACAATATTCTTTTAAGGTTTCAGTAAATCATATACCCTGACATAATCCACTTCCATCTCTGCAGGAAATGCGCTGGCATCGACGCCTTGCACACCGCCCCAATCTCCACCAACGGCCAGATTCAATAGTAAATGAAATCTTTTATCAAATGGCCACACGCTATTGCCTTTTCCTTCATTCGGAAAACTATAGATCTGAACATCATCCACAAAACCCCGGATATACTCGGGGGTCCAGTCAATCCGATAATCATGAAACTCCGATGTTGCCTGATCAATTCGCTTCATCACTCCTTTTTGAGTTCCAATGGAATGATTATAGTCCTTTGTATGAACGGTAATATGTATTGCATTCTCGTCATAACCGACATGCTCCATGATATCTATTTCTCCCGAATGTGGCCATCCTCCATAAACCCAGTCTGTCGGTAACATCCAAGCGGCTGCCCACGTACCTTTCCCTTTCGGTACCTTGGCTCGGACTACAAATCGACCATACAGAAAATCGCCCTTGTTCTTACTGACCAGCCTAGCAGAAGTATAATCCAACCCCTCATATTTTTCTTTTATTGCAGTAATACGTAAAACACCATTTGCCACACTTGCATTTTTCCTATTTGCATCTGTATAGTATTGAAGTTCATGATTTCCCCAGCCATTATGCAAGGAGCCTACATCATACCCCCATTTTTTTGCGTCCGGCAGACCATTGTAATCAAACTCATCACTCCAACTGGGCGTTTCGGCAAACTTATATTCTCCTGCATGCGTACTATCGGGACTTGCGAAAAGTATTGTGATCAAAGGAAGTATCCAAAGGCTCATTATGTTTATATTTTATACAACTATGTATAAAGCTAATGAAAAATACGAATACATTACTTCATATCGGAGAGGCGATTTAAATTTCAGTTAGCAATCATAAAATCACGGCTATTAACTTTAGTGCAATCATTTTCTACTTACTAAACCGTGTACAATTAACCAATGGATAGTAATAACAAGGAGGAGATTACCGACAATTAATATAAATTACGCTTAAAAAAAGTAGGAACCGTCAGATTACGATAAATTGCTTTCGTAAGATTTCTGGAAAATATACTTTTGAAAAAACTTTTAGGACTGTACGACACAAGTAAAAGATCAATAGCTTCGATTTCTACCATATAGTCGATGCAACGCGGTATAGGCATATTGTAATCTAAGCGATTGACCGCGTTTTTTTCCACATAATCAATTTTATTAAACGAAAATTGGGTGGATAGCTTTTGTTTCCAGTCTTCAATATCTTCTTGTTTTGGAGAGATATACTTTTGCGTTACGTGCAAGAGACTGAGATTGAATTTCTCCGGTACACGTAAGATGAAACTGTCGAGTAGATCATATTCGGACGCTTTAAAATTGCTCAGTAATCCGATATTTTGTAACCTAAATTTTTGGAACGTGATGGGTACTGCCAAGACACCGATTGGACTCTTTTTTATCAGGGCAAAGGTATTGCTTCCCAAGACCGCATTTTGTATCATACCTTTACCCTTAGCTCCCATAACGATAAAGCGGTATTCCTTTTCTTGTAGTAAGTTTAGTACCGTTTTTTCCAAGTCGCCGAGCAAACTTACGGTTTTACAGCTGAGATCAGGAAATTCATCGTCGATACGTGTCAGCCAGTCCTTGAGCATGCCTTCAGCCTCTTCCTTCTGAGGCGTCAAAAACATATTCTCCATTTTAGCATGGACACTGTCTTTTATTGGGATAGTATAAGTATGCAGAAGCTCTACTGTCCAGTTAAATCTTTTAGCCAGATTCGCCGCATAGCGGATAGCGGTCCATGAATTTTCAGAAAAATCGGTGAGTACGAGAATTGTTTTGTCCATAAATATTTTGCAGATAAATCAGCGCGGATTATTAGTATTACAACAGTAAAGAAGGCAGAAGGTTTTTAATAACCAATCAAAAGAGAGACTTTCAAAAAAAAGGTTTTCAAACGGGGAGAATGAAAACCTTAAATAACCAATTATAAACCTAAATTATGATACAACAAAGATAAGCATCAAAAAGATAAAAACCAAAATAAACTACTAAAAAGATAGACTTTTTTTTTACCTAAGGAATCAGTACAGCCCTTCCTTTGATCTTACCGTTGCGCATTCGATCATAAACTTCGTTGGCCTGATCAAGCTTAAACTGCTCAATTTCAATATGAATCTTCCTTTGCCTAGCCAAGCCGACAACTTCCATGAGTTCAACCCGTGAGCCCCAATATGGGTTTGTCATACACACGCCAAAAGGAAGCCCCGACATACTGTACTGGTAGTTTCCCCCGCCCAATCCAACAATTGTCAGGTCACCATCCAAACCCACAACCTTTGTTCCTAGATCTATAGTCGATGTTGCACCTACAAAATCAATCACTACTTTAGCTTTTTTAATGCCCGTAATCTTATTGATTTGTTCGGCTGCATTTGCATCCTTCGAATTGACCACATAGGCTGCGCCTAGTTCTTTAGCAAAGGCTAGTTTTTCTTCGGTGACATCACAGGCGATAATTGAACTCGCACTTACTTCATTTAGTATTTGTAAGGCAACATGGCCCAAACCTCCAACTCCAATTACAACTACATATTCATCTGCTGTCAATTTACCGATCGAACGTTTTATTGCCGAATAAGGAGTGAGTGCTGCATCCGTTAAGGGCGCTGCAATAACTGGATCTAAGTCATAAATTGGGACCAGTAAACGCGAAGAAGGAACAAGCATATATCCCGCCATCTAGGCCTAGCCCACCACCATAAGCCATTTCAGACTGGTGATCACAATAATTTTCTTTTGATTGCTGACAGGGTTTACAGTGCCCACAGCCCCAAGGACCATAGACCAATACCGCATCACCTTTTTTATAGTCTTTTACATCAGATCCAACATCTTCAATCCAGCCCGCATTTTCGTGTCCCAAGGTAAACACCGTACCTACAACGGTCCCCTCATCTAAAATGTGGAGATCAGAATGACAAACACCTGCACCACCAATTTTTAGTAATACTTCGTCACCCTTAGGAACGGGCTTCACCATATCATTTACAACGCGGACATCTTTATGCCCAAAAAAACGTACTGCTTTCATATTGAAATTTTTTGTTGACTAATAGAAAAACAAATAAGAACAATATATGTTTCAACGCATAGGAAGACAGCGGCAACTTGTAAGTCTTATTTCAAGCAAAAGTACTGCAATCCACTGATCGTATTACCTTACGGGCAAGTCAAAAGTATTCATACAATAAAGGCCGACAACTCGAGGATATTTATGTATTTTTATAGGGAATCAAATGATAAAATACATGCTAAAAAAAGGTGAACATATTGAAGGCGTCCCTATGGAACTCCAACAATTGTTGGATATGGACGAAAAAGCCAATGCTTTTTTTGAAACACTTTCCAAATCATACAAACAAGGCTATTGTGATTGGGTTGGATCAGCAAAACAGGAACAAACCCGAAAGACAAGGGCTGAAAAAGCAATACAAATGCTACGAAATAATCAGAAAACCCTTAAAACGGTCTAGAACAAGCCAATTGGGCATTACGGTTGCTACCTACTTATCAAAAAGTACCGTAAGCCATTTTGCCCAATTGTAAGAATATGTATTAGGGCCGCCTCAATAAACTAGATCAAGCGACAGCAAAGTACCCTATAAAAGAACAAGTCACTTTTCAATCAAGCAAACTTTTTAAAAAACTCATTCACAACAGCATAAAAGCAGGACAAACGATTTCACCTATTAGAGAATGAAAAAAGTCAAATTTGCCCTTCCCCAACTCATTCAAAAGAACATCAAACTAAAAAACAACGAAAATCAACCCAAAAAACACCTAAAAACATAACCCTTTAAAGAAAACCAAAGCTATTTAGGTCATATTTTTTAAAAATATCACCTAAACACAATTTCAAAAACGGAATTTGAGCAATTTTTACACAAATAATCACTAAAACACCATCAGTTTAAATACTTTGTAACAATATTACATAAACTTTAAAATTTCCATACCGAAATCACTTGTATCATTTTTAAAGTTTAATTACATTTGCTATCAAGGATGCAAGGAAAATTCCATCAATATCTGTTCGGCGTAGTTTGCGCAATGCTTATCAGTTTTGGCTGGTATCATGTGCCAACACCAAATAATATCCCCTCCCGCAATCTTCATGCTGTCAATCACTTCAACAAGGAAGTAAAAAGCGAAGGTTATGAGACCAAAGTTATTCGCAAAACTAAACGTCATCGGCATGAAAAACTAAGGGCTTATTTTTCAGAAAATGATAACGAAAATGACGACACGGGAAGTGACTCCAATAGCCCTAACTTATTCGCACTTAGCGGAAATGATTTTGGAAATCTAGCCGCCTATATCCATCCTCAATTTCACAATACTCGCACAGCAGTTTCGCTTGCAAATTCCAACCAGCTTACTTCACGAAAAAACGCCCTATACATCCATTACAGTGTATTCAGGCTGTGATTTTTTAATAATTTCTTAAAAAAACATCAAAATAGCTTTCAAAATCATCTGGAAGCATGTCACACTATTGTTCAATTTTTCGAAAAAAATTAAAAAACTATTATCATGGTCATGAGAAGCTTTATGTATATAAGCCTGTGCCTTATTATTCTATCTACAAGCTGTCAGTCAGAAAAAAAAGACAAAAAAGAAGCTGCAGTTTTCAACGTCACTACTCCTTTGGTCAAAGATACAATTGTCAATAAAGACTATGTCGCCCAAATCCGTTCGATCAACCATATTGAATTGCGCGCGCAGGAAAAAGGCTACATTCAATCGATATTTGTCGATGAAGGTCAATTTGTACAAAAAGGACAACCCCTCTTTAAAATCATGCCCAACCTCTATGAATCCGATGTTAATCGTGCCAAAGCTGAGGTAAAATATGCTGAAATCGAATATCAGAATACCAAAAATCTGTCCGAAAAAGATATTGTAGCTCCGCAGGAAACTGAAATGGCAAAAGCAAAATATGAAAAAGCCAAAGCTGAGTTAGCCGCTATGAATACGCATCTCAAATTTACCGACATCGTAGCACCGTTTTCCGGCATTGTTGGTAAGCTTCATGTCCGTAAAGGAAGTCTTGTCGATGAAGGCGAGTTGATCACAGAATTGTCCGATAACAGTAAAATGTGGGTTTACTTCAATGTCCCCGAAGTCGAATACCTCAATCAAATGGACGCAAAAAAAGACAATAGCCCGCTGCATGTACGGTTAAACATGGCCAATGGAAAAGAATTCGGTCATGAGGGTATTGTTGAAACAATTGAATCAGACTTCAATAATGAAACTGGAAATATTGCCTACAGAGCGACTTTTCCAAATCCAAAGGGATTATTGCGTTATGGCGAGACAGGTAATATAGTCATTACATCGCCCTATAATAACGCGCTTATGATACCGCAGAAAGCTACATTCGAGGAGCTTGAAAAAAAATATGTTTACGTTATTACAAAAGATAATAAAGTAAAAGCAAGAGAAATAAAAATTGCTGCCGAACTGCCACATATCTATGTTGTTTCTTCCGGATTGGGCAAGGACGAAAAGATTCTACTGAATGGACTTCGCATGGTACAGGAAAACCAGACTATTGAATCCAAATATCAGACTCCGGAGAAAGTCATGTCAAACTTAGATTTATATGCAGAGTAATTAAAAAAGCAGCATTATGTTTAAAAAAGTAATACATCGACCGGTATTTGCTATTGTCATATCGGTGGTAATCCTATTTATCGGAGGTTTGGCCATAAAGCAACTTCCTACAGAGCAATTTCCAAAAATCGCACCGACAACTGTGGCGGTCTCCATTGCCTATCCTGGTGCAAGTGCTGATGTACTTGTAAAATCCTCACTGATTACACTGGAGAATGCAATCAATGGTGTACAGGGAATGCGCTATATCGCAACCGATGCGACCAGTGCCGGTGAAGCAACCGTAAACGTCGTATTTGATCCTGGAACAGACCCCAACGATGCCGTAGTACTGGTGAAAACCCGGGTGGATCAGGTTATGCCACTCTTGCCTGAACTTGTTCAAAAGGAAGGAGTCGTCGTCAATCCAATTCAGCCCAGTATGCTGATGTACGTGAATCTTTACAGTACCAATAAAAGCATGGATGAAAAGTTCTTGTACAACTATGCAACTGTAAACATCATTCCTGAAATCAATCGTATCCACGGAATCGCCAAATCGCAAATCTTAGGTAGCCGTAGATATGCCATGCGCGTCTGGTTAAATCCCGATCGTATGCGAGCTTACAGCTTGTCAGTTGACGAAGTGATGAAAGCGATAGGAGAACAAAGTATCATCGGCCGTCCCGGTCGACTGGGACAAAGCTCAGGTATTGCTGCGCAATCCCTCGAATATGTCCTAACCTATAAAGGGCAATACAATACACCTGAAGAATACGATAATATTATCGTTCGCGCAAACGGCGACGGTGAAAACATCAAGTTAAAAGACGTGGCTAAAGTCGAACTGGGAAGTGAATTCTTTGACATCTATTCCAATTTAGACGGGCATCCCTCGGCTTCGATTGTGTTGAAACAGAATTATGGTAGTAATGCCAATGACGTTATCAAAGATGTGAAGGCAAAACTTGCGGAGATGAAAGGTAACTTTCCTCCAGGAATAGACTATAAAATCAGTTATGATGTATCCCAATTCCTGGATGCTTCTATCGAACAGGTGATGCATACCCTACGCGATGCTTTTATTTTAGTTGCCATTGTCGTCTTTATTTTCCTGGGCGATTGGCGTTCGACTTTGATTCCGATCATCGCCGTGCCCGTTTCGTTGATAGGTACATTCTTCGTCATCCAATGGTTCGGCATGTCGATCAACTTAGTGACCTTGTTTGCGTTGGTGCTTGCCATTGGGATTGTCGTAGACAACGCCATTGTGGTCATTGAAGCCGTACATGCCAAAATGGAAGAAAGTGCCATATCGCCGTACAGTGCTGTAAAAGAAGTCATGGCCGAAATAGCAGGTGCTATTATCGCTATTACAGCTGTTATGGTTGCCGTTTTTATCCCCATTTCATTTATGACAGGTCCTGTCGGAACATTTTACCGTCAATTTTCAATTACCATGGCCAGTTCCATCGTGATATCTGCAGTAGTCGCATTAACCCTTACTCCTGTGCTGGCTGCGATGCTCCTGAAAAATAACCATGGTAAACCAAAAAAATCAAACGTATTCACTAAATCGCTCGACCTTTTTAACCGTACTTTTGATAAAATAACGGGCAAGTATGCCTCCTTACTTCGTAAAATTGCCAGCCGAAGAGTGATTACATGGGGTATCTTAATAGCATTCTGTGTCGGAATTTTCGTCATTAACAAAACGCTTCCAGGAGGTTTTATACCGAGTGAGGACCAAGGCACAATATATGCCATTATTCAGACTCCTCCAGGATCAACATTGGAACAGACCAATAAGCTTTCCAGAGAGCTCCAGAAGATCTGTCAAGGGGTAGATGGCGTAGAATCTGTCTCATCACTGGCAGGTTATGAAATCATGACCGAAGGTCGTGGATCGAATGCCGGAACCTGTCTTATCAACCTCAAAACCTGGGGTGAACGTGAACACTCCGTTAAAGAGATCATGGAAGAACTCGAAGAAAAATCAAAAAATCTAGGTGCAACGGTTGAATTCTTCGAACCTCCCGCTGTTCCTGGGTTTGGTTCTTCTGGAGGTTTCTCCATGCGCCTGCTGGACCTCAATAGAACCACCGATTACCAAGATTTCGATAAAGTAAATAAAGCGTTTATCGCTAATTTAAAGAAACGTAAGGAACTGACCGGGGTCTTTACATTCTTTGCCGCCAACTACCCACAATACGAATTGGTATTTGACAATAACGCCGCCATGCAAAAAGGCGTTTCCATTGGTAAAGCCATGGACAACCTCAATATCCTTATCGGTAGTACCTATGAGCAGGGTTTTATCCGTTTCGGTCAATTCTTCAAAGTCTATGTACAATCTTCACCAGAATTTAGAAGGCTACCTTCCGATATCATGAACCTTTACGTCAAAAACGATCATGACCAGATGGTTCCTTATTCGGCCTTTATGACCTTAAAAAAAACACAGGGACCGAACGAAATCACGCGCTACAACATGTACAATTCGGCCGCCATCCGTGGACTTCCGGCAAATGGATATACAACGGCCGACGCTATTCAGGCAATCAACGAAACTGCACTTCAAACATTACCACATGGCTATAAAGTTGCCTGGGAGGGCTTGTCCTATGATGAGGCTCAACGTGGAAACGAAGCCGTTTATGTCTTTTTAGTTGTCTTAGTCTTCGTATATCTTGTACTTGCTGCGCAGTACGAAAGCTTTATCATTCCGTTTGCGGTATTGTTGTCGCTACCAGTTGGTGTCTTTGGATCATTCTTCCTATTAAAAGCTATGGGACTTGAAAATGACATCTATGCACAGGTCGGGTTGATCATGATTATTGGTTTATTGGGTAAAAATGCGGTGCTTATCGTAGAATTTGCCGTGAAAAGGCGCCAAGCTGGCGATAGCATATTGGAAGCAGCTATTGAGGGTTCACGAGCACGTTTCAGACCGATCCTCATGACCTCATTTGCATTTATCGCTGGACTTGTACCACTTGTCTTTGCCAGTGGTGCCGGAGCTATTGGTAACCATACCATAGGTGCCTCAGCGCTGGGAGGTATGCTCGTCGGAACAATCTTTGGCGTTATTGTCATTCCCGGACTCTACTACATTTTTGCAAAATTGGCTGACGGAAGAAAAATGATCCAAGCCGAAGACGAATCACCATTAAGCGAAGACATGATACATTATGAATAAGAACAGATTATATCACTATACAGGTTTCGCACTTTTCTTGCTTAGTCTTGCAGCCTGCAAACCACTAGAAATAAAACAACGTGCCGAAAATAGAACCGTTCCCGGAAAATATGGGGATGCTGACAGCGACACCGTGAATACAGGAAAAATCAAATGGAACAGCTATTTCAGCGATCCCAATCTACAAGGACTGATCGGTCAGGCACTAGCAAACAACCAGGAGTTACATATTATGCTTCAGGAAATTGAAATAGCCAAAAATGAGGTAAGCGCCAAAAAAGGTGAATATCTACCTTCCGTAGGCGTAAAAGTTGGCGCTGGGGTCGACAAAGTTAGTCGCTACACAAACATTGGAGCGATGGAAAAGAATACAGAAATCGAACCCGGACGCGAAATGCCTGAACCGCTATTTGATTTTGGAGTTGGTGTACAGGCGCAATGGGAAACAGATATCTGGGGTAAACTCCACAATGCGACAAAAGCGCAGCTGCAACGGTATTTTGCCAGCGTGGAAGGCAAAAACTTTATGGTAACTCACCTGATCGCTGAAATTGCAGATTCTTACTATGAACTCCTGGCGCTCGACAACGAACTTATGGTTATCAATGAGAATGTAAAGATTCAAAACGATGCACTGGTCGTGGTAAATGATTTGAAGAAAAATGCGCGATCCAATAAACTTGCCGTCAAAAGATTTGAAGCCCAGATATTGAAAACCCAAGGTATGCAATATGATATCAAGCAGAAAATCACAGAAACAGAAAATAGAATAAACTACCTTGTTGGAAGATTCCCGCAGCCGGTTCAAAGGGATCAACAATCATTTGATAAGCTTGTTCCGCAAACCGTTTATGCCGGCATTCCGGCCGACCTCCTGGAAAACAGACCTGATATAAAGCAGGCTGAATATGAACTTGCGGCGTCCAAACTGGATATCAAATCGGCCAAAGCCCGCTTTTACCCTTCATTGGACATTGCGGCGGGAGTAGGTTTTCAAGCTTTTGACCCGACTTATCTCATCAAACCGGAAGCCTTTCTTTCTTCCCTCGTTGGTGAACTCACCGCCCCTTTGATCAACAAACGGGCAATTAAAGCCGCGTATTATAATGCAAATGCGCGACAGGTTCAGGCTGTTTACCATTATGAGCAGACCATATTGGCGGCTTATATTGAAGTTGCAAACCAGCTCTCCAAAATTAAAAATCTGGAGAATGGCCTACAAATTAAGACCAAGGAAGTCGATGCATTAAATGAGTCTATCGGTATTTCCAACGACCTCTTTAAATACGCCCGCGCAGATTATATGGAGGTTCTGCTGACACAACGCGATGCCCTGGAATCCAAATTTGAGCTCGTTGAGAAAAAGGTCAACCAACTCAAAGCAAGCGTAGCCATATACAGATCCTTAGGTGGTGGATGGGATCATCAATAGCACAATTTAATTTTAGTTTTTATATGTTGGGGACTTATCATGTGATAAGTCCCTTTTTTTGTAAAAGCATATTTACTCCACCACGATTTCTTTCATTTTCTCGTTTCCATAGTATGTCGGGAAATACATTAATTCAGCCTTCGCGGGGTTGACGGTATAAGTCCCGGTATAACGAGGTAAAAGTTCGATCTCAAAGGTATGCGTACCTTTCCCCAGTTTGTTGCAAAAAATGACAACACGATCTTTGAAATGCTCCCGGTGCGCCTCGATTCTATAGTATCCATTGGTTTTGGTTTCATAAGAACATCCCGCCGGTATAGGAACTTCGATCTGCACATACTCAGCTTCGCCAGTTAACGTTACGCTTGCTTCAAGTTTTACAGGCTTTCCTTCCTTGAGCGCCGCTACCGTAGCACCATTGTCCTTAAATCGCGTTGCCACGGCAAGGCCCTTTTCTTTTTCTATGACAGGATCTGGATTCCAAAAATTTTGATAGGCTGTCACAAAAGCCGGCCCCGTCCCTTCTTTCCTCACTTTAATCTGTTCATCCGACTTAAAGCTTTGCATATACGGAAATGTAGTGACGCGTTTGCCATTGATGACCATAACCGGTGCCTGGAAAGCCTCACCCTCTTTCAGTAAATCAGGAAGAATACTTCGTATGATACGCGAAGATTCGTAGATATTATACCATTGGTTTTGCTGCCGCTGCGCGAAAAAGTAATTACGGATATTTTCTAAATCCGAATCATGACCGCCAATTGATCTTAAGACACCATAAGCCAACAGTGTATTCTCGGTATTGGTTTCCGTAGGTCGCATAAAAAATCCGCCTTTCTGATCTGTTGTAGCTCCAGAAGTCCAATATAGCCCCCCTAAGACAGCCTTTGATGCGTATTTAAGAACGGTATCTGCAGCATGTGAATCTTTAATACCCAGTTTTGAAATCAATAGATATTTCAACAGTTTATCCTTGATGGTTTTACTTTTCAGTTTTGTATCAATTTCGAAGAAATAGTTTTTGTAATCGGTTTTAGGATCCAACCGGAGCAGATATAGCAGGGAGCTAAACAAATTCTCTTTGGCTCCGTGAAGGTGATCTTTATCCAATAGAAGATCCAGCGAAGCCAAGCTGCTTTTCAACATGGCCTTTTCACGTTCTGCATAGATCTCCGTATCGATCTCAACCTGGTATCCTGCTTCTCGGGCATCCAACAGTACCCCGATCACATAGTTACTGATCCAGGTCACAGTTTCACTCTTGTTCCACCAGCCCCAGCCCTGATTGGAATTTTTGTTTTTCTGTAACTCTTTCAGGAGATCCCTTATTTTCTTATCGTCTGTAAAGGGTTTTCCGATCAATTTTGTAAGCTCTTTTTTAGAAAGCAATGCGCTCAATTTGGAAGCCATCTGTTCATTACATAGAAATTTGTAACGATCGATCGATTCGATTTCCCGTTGTAAAAATTCCAGCGAATTTGCTTCGGCATGCAAGGTGATTTCGCCTAGCGCCGGAGAAGTTTTTAGCAAATACTCTTCGGTACTGTTGAGCACTTTAAAATCTCCTTCATGTTGTTCAAGCCCCTTTTCAAAAATCGGAATGCTACGTTTTTCACCATCAAAATATCCATTTGACAATCCGATCGAATAAGCAAGTTGGATGCTGTCCCCCTGATCGGCAATAACCGATATAGGATCCCGATAAGACTTTGCAATTTTTAACTTTGCCTCCTGCGTTGTTAGTCCATTGTTGATGGTACGCAAGAGCTGTAAGCTGTCGCTAAGATAATTGACAACCCGTCCCATGGCTGTAAACTGATCACCTCTGATGGCAAATCGGGGAGTCGCCAAATGTGCCGAAACAGCTTTAAAAGATTTGATATTTAGCTCTTTTATGTCGGCAAAATTTTTACTTCCTTTCGCAATAAAGAATGTTCGCCAATTGGTAATATCATCCGGATAGGTCGCTTCAAAATTAGCTTTTCCCTGAGCATCGGTAGTTAGCTTTGGCTGCCAGAATGCATCATCGCGGAAGTTCACGCGCATCGTATTTCCAGATTCCAAATAGGGCATATCCACAGCACCTGTCGATGCCGCAGATGCTCCAGCTTTCATCTGAACCATCACTACGCCGTTGGCGGCCCGAGCACCATACAATCCAAGCATAGATTGATCTTTAATCACATTCAATGACGCGATAGTCGATGGATCAAGACTTGAAATATCACCTTCAAAGGGGACTCCGTCTACTAAAATCAATGGTTTTTCATTTGGGGCCGGACTAGCAGCGCCACGAATGCGAATCCCTGCTACAGCCCCCTGCAGCATAGCCGTAGTCACCCCATCCATCCTAGCATTGATCGATTTCACTGCCGCAGTCAATGATTGCCTTTTTTGGACGCCATACCCCACAACAACCACTTCATCCAATTGATTTTCGCTTGGCTTTAACTCCACGAAATAATCTTTGCCACTGGAGACTTTGACTGTAGCTGTATTGTACCCTAAAGCAACAATCTCAAGTACTGTATTTTTGTCATCGGAGAGCTCAAGTTCCAAACTACCGTCAAAGCTTGTGAAATATCGTTTTTTGGTATCCGAAACACTCACCTTAGCCCCAATTAATGGCGTATCACCATCGTAAACCAAAATCCTTGCGACCTTATTATTCTTTCTTTTCGCTCTAAAATCTTCTCGGTCTATTTTTTTGAGCTGCGGATCAATCTCTTGCCCATGTCTTATAGAATCCCGCAATGGATTTTCCACGGTACGCACAATAATTTCATCGCGTACAAGTTTGTAAGCCAATCTCGCCGCTTGGGATGCATTGCTCCATTGAATAGAATCCAGTCTGAGATAATTCATCCCATTGGCTTTGAGTTTGATTGGCAAACTAAAAGAAGTTGAATCATCCTTTACTATATGCAAAGTAACATCGCCGACCGGAAGATCTCCAAAAGTTCGATGCCCACCGTAAAACAGTCGAAAATACATTCTCTCCTCTACATTTGTCGGTTCAATAAAGATCAATGTAGGTCGAATGCCTTTTTGTGCAACATCATTGCCCAAAATTAAATTCAATTTAAAAATAGCCTCATTTTTTCCTTTCTTCACCGTAGCAAATTGTGCAGGTCCCGTGCTATTTTGCATGGTCTCTTCGAAAGTACGTTCTACGTTTGCCTTAATATCATCCAATGTCCATACCCTCGCCTGAAAGTCTAAATTTGGCTTAAAATCATACAGATCAATCCGCATAGGATTGCCATCCCAACTTTTTTGCTTTTGATAATTTTTATAGATACTATATTGATAGCCCCCTTCAATTTCAAAACGTCCAATTTTCGCTGTGTCAACCAGGAGCGTACCTATTTTGGACACACCATTATACATTTCTGTCCTTGGAAATGGTCCCACGAGCAGGGGTACGGGAACCTGTGTACGCAACCGGTTATCGTAAACAGTTTTTCTTACGGGATTGAGGTAGTAGAGATCTCCCGCTGTCTGGATATATGCTGGCATCTCAATCAATGCATTATTATTGGGTAATTGCCAAGCTCCAAAATTGTTGGTTACTGTAATCAACTGGCGCTTCAATTCAGTCAATTCGCTTTTGTACAACTTACCGACATCTTCTTTAGGTAAGCGGTAAACTAGAATCTGGCCTTTGCTGAATGCCTTATTGGGATAGGTAAAACCAATCGTATCTTGTGAGGCATTAAAGGAAACAATGATCTTTTTTCCCTTGTCAACATAAAAGCCACTTACACGAATGTCGCGATCCTTGGTCCTAAATCTAAAATCATGCTGCCCCGGAGAAACTTCAAAAATAGCATTGTTATTTTGTTGTTCTTGTTTAGCATAAGTCAGCACGCCGTCTATCCAAACTAGATGTACCCCTTGCACCGCACCATTTACTATGACATAAGGGGAAATCTGGCTCTTGACAGCATCTAGAGGAAGAGACTCCTGATAATAATCTTTGGGATATAAAAACCGATAAAAAGCCATTGTATCCAACTGCATATCTTTAGACCATTTTGCCCAATTTTGAAGAGCTCCCTGATGAGCCTTCTCATCATCATCCAAACTAAAATTAAGATTTTGTGAGACGCTTGCCCTTCGCATCAGACCACCAATAGTAATATTTGGAGTGGTTGCAGACCTAAATTTTGAGGTAAAACCATAGGCCGTAATATCGACATCTTTCAACGGTTTTCCATTCTTATCCGTAACCGAAAGTTCTACGTCGGCCTTCTGCCCCGGATAAACTGTCGTCGCCGTGTTGACGGCCAAATTTAAATTTTTCTCCACATAGGGTAATTCTTCCCGGATAACTTTTGATTTCCCTCCAAAAAGATAGGTGATTTCCATGCTATATCCGTCTTTTCCACGGGCTAAAAATGTACTATTTAGTTCGGTATCATAACCCGAAGCAATCGTACGACCAGCACGATGGACACGATACCAAAATGGAATCATAGCGGGATTATTGACATGCAAAATCACCGAATCCGCAGTTCGATAAAACCGATAATTCAGTTGTGCCTGCTCCTGATCCTCCAGATATACACTTTTACTGAATCCATTCGACTTGACAACAATTTCTTCGGCCTGCCAAGGTATAGAAACCAAATTAGGTAAACTCAAATTTTCAGTCTTCAGCACTTCACGATGTTCACCTAATATCATTAGCTGAGCAGTTGCTGGCATCGCAACACCTTTTTCGAAATACTTCAGTTCTGCATGCCCGTCTTTTACAGCAATACGAATTTCTTTTTCGCTGTTGAGTATATTAAGGTCAAGACTTCGCTCAATTCTTTCATTATCCGAACTTAGGTAGGTGCCAATAACCCGAAATGTAAGACCTATGTCAGCCGGAAAGATTGAATCAGGCAATACAATTTCCTTTTCCGCGACATCTGCGAGCGAAACGCTCGTTTGCCATAATGTATCTGGAATAAAATTGACCTTATTGGGTTTAACATCAAGCGTATAAAGTGGACTTGTCACAACACGCAAATCTACTTTCCCATCATATATGGGCATTTCATTTTCATTTAAAGCTTTTAGTTTCAGTCGCACACTGTCTCCTTTGGCATATTTCGTCTTTTCGGACGTCATAGTAAAGCTTAGGCTTTTTAACTCATAGTCTTCATATCGGAAAGACTGATGCTGCAAGACGTCTTTGGCTTTTGTAGATTCTAAAGAAATCCCATAATCTTTATCAAGGATAAGGCCAAGCCCCTTCAAATCAAATGCAAAGTTGTACATTCCTGGACGATAGGGAGCAAGTCGGGCCAAAACGGTATCTTTGGCATATTCATACCCACCTGTCAGACGTACGGCAATAGAATCACGGTAAGGTTTCCATTTTTCTTCCTCAAGATAAGCTTTAAATTTAACCTGCTCATTTGGCTTATACATTGGCTTGTTAAAAACCATAAAGCTTTCTGTCCGTTCAGTTTTTTGTTTATGAAAGAACCTCTTAATCTTAAACTTTGTTCTAAGCCAGCTATTTTTGATTCCTCTCCATAATGGAACCTTTTCTTTGTAAGGCCAACTCCGTTCTACACTCAGGTAATGATAGACACCCTTATGTTCAATACTGACGATATCGTCACTATTTGCATTGGCAGCTTTATAATAATGAAACTTCTTATCGAATGACATGGGACGTCCCTTCACTTTTACTTGCGCATCTTTTATAATCGTTCCCAGCGAATCGTATAGACAAATCGCAAAAATTTCTGCCGGAATAATCTTGACATATAGGTTATCACTAATCAACTCCTGATAAATGAGATTAGCTCCACTGGCGCGGACCTGAACATAATTACCAGGGGGCAAAGTCGGCTGTGGACTTCCGGCCTTATACTTAAGAAAAAAATCGCTGAGCATAGCTTCATCGAATTTCTTTTCTCCCAAGTGAATTTTTCTTAAAACTTCTGGGCTCAGTTTATAAATATAATAGTCAGCAGATCCACGCGGGCTATTGAATAAGTTCGATTGCCCACAAAGGACCACAGAATACAGAACAGCTAAAAAGCAGACAACAATTGATTTCCATTTCATGTTTAAGATACTGGCTAAATTCTTTTAAAAATAGATAAATTTACCTAAAGCCAAGTACTAGATTCTTTCGTCCGGCACTTCAACTTTTGTGCATGGATGCGAAGAATATCCAAATTCCATAAATGGAGAAAAAAATTACAATTTCAACCTACCTTTGATTGAATCTATAACTTCAGTGTCCGAGGGAAAGTCACCTGCTCCCGAACCGGAGGAACGATTGACCAAAGGCGGCTCCTCACCATATAGGGTATCGCGGGCGATGACTACCTTCTTGTCGAGATCTACATAGCTGATAATATAATTGCGCTGATAAGCTTTATCTTTTTGACCGATCTTATTGACGTACTCTCCTTTTTCCTGCATGTCCATCGCTATCATAACAATGCCTTTGACAGCATCACCGGGATAATTATCTACTGTTCCCAATGCCTCGTTCCATTTTTCCTTATAAGTTATTCCCAAATCACCGGCACCGCCATTTTCAAGAATTAGACAGCTCTTCCCCCAGTCTACTGCGGACAATTGTACCGGATATTTATAAATAGCGGTATGATCGCCAAAACCAGCTAAAATTCGGGAAGATAATTGTTCTGTTTTTTCCTGATCCGCCTCCATATTTCCCAAAAGACGGTAAGCCCATATACCAATACCAATTACTGCAACCAATACCAGGCCTACAAAAGTGAATATTGCTTTCTTATTTCCCATAGTTCAATTTTATTTAATTAATTACCAATCAAATATACTTAGACTATATACTCATTTTCACCCTTTTTACAATTCGCTTGACCTGCTTTATTATTTGCAGCGCTTGCTTAAATAAACGTTATAAAAAACAACTATTCGAGTCTTTGCAGTCCAAGTTTTCAACAACATGAGATAATAAGAACTGGCACTATTTTATTTTTATCCTAAATTGATGATTCTTCCAATTCATGCTGACACATAGCTGTCACACAGTGGTTATATCTTTGTTTAACCTTGGCAGGAAAAGAAATACTAAACGAAAAAACAATTCCAGATCAAAGGCTATTAGTAGGATAACTAATCGAATTTTAAATTATTACAGTAAAAAAACATGGAAACATTACCACAATTGAAAGAAGAATTAGCAAATGAATATCAAATTACAAAAAACTTTATTGCACTTTTCCCTGAAGGCAAGAATGAATATGTCCCACACGAAAAAAGCATGAAAATGATGCGTCTGGCAACCCACTTAGTCGAAGTGTTCGAATGGCCTAGCACCATTTTAAAGACTTCAGAACTTGACTTTGCCAAAAGTGCTTATGTGCCCACAAGTCTATTGACCCGGGATGATCTCTTAAAAAAATTGGACGAAGATTACGAAACCGGAAAAAATGCTTTAGAAACAGCTAAGGAAGAAGACTTGATTCCAAGCTGGACCATTAAAAATGATGGCCATGAACTGGCAAGCTGGAGCAAATACGGTGCTATTCGTCACTCGTTAAACCAAATTACACATCATAGAGCACAATTAGGTGTTTATTATAGACTCAATGACATCCCGTTGCCAGCAAGTTATGGACCTTCTGCAGATTCGCAAAATTTTTAAGCCCTTAATTGAATATACAAGATAAAGAATATCATAATATTTCTTCATGATATTCTTTATCTCGTATCAAGACAGCTGGCCTATTTTACAGCTCTTATAGTTTTTTTACACTGGACAATAGCTATGTGCAACCACGCCCCCAGGAAAAACTTGAACATTCACAAGCTTTAGATCGAGAAATCTAGAAAGACCGTCGAATATAGGCAGCCCAGTACCCAATGCAATTGGATGTGTGATCAGATGATATTCATCAATTAATTCGGTTTCAATTAAACTTCGCATAAAATCAGCACCTCCGTGTGCCAAGATCGGGCTTCCGTCCTCTGCTTTAAGCGCTTTTATTCCTGCTATTAAATCTCCATCAAAAACCCGAGCATTTGCCCAGGAAGAAATTGCTTCCATATTTTCCTCATTCACCACATCTTTACCTTGCTGCGCTTGTTTAAAAAAAACTTTCCCGGCAGAGAAAGCTTCTGTTTTCGGATCATAACTGTTATTAGTGAATAAAGCTTTAGGAATTCTATTCATTGCTGCTGCAAAAGAATTTGTGGCAGTAGGCCAGTATGACGCCATTACCTCAAAGGTTTTTCGACCCATGATATGAATACCTGCTGTCTCACAAATATGCAAGACCCAAGCTCTTGACTGATCATCTCCATTTTTAAACATCCAGTCAGTTTCACCATTGATGCCTGCAACAAAACCATCAATAGAAATAGACATCTTAATAATTAATTTTCTCATGACAAAAAGTTTAGTTCTTACTAAAACAATTCCAATTGTAAATCGGATCACTATACATCAAATTTAAACTATCGTCGTGAGTTTAGCCTAGGGACAAACCGTCAATCTAAGTGGTCAATTGCGACAGAACGCTGCCCTTGTCTTTATTTTCTTCAAGCGTCAGCATAAAATTCAAATAACACCTTTTCTTAGCAAAATGATGATCATCGAGTAATTTCTTATACGTTGAAATAGCATTAAACATGATTTGGAGATTCTCTTCGTTATAATGATCTACATGAAAATAAACGAGCTCGCTGCTAATATAATTATCCAAAGAGCTGATTAGTTGCTCTTCCATATCAAGTTTGCTTTCAGGAAGCTCGAGCAGTACAGCAAGTTCTTTTTTAAATTCCTCTTCCCTTTTTTTAAGATCGCTCAATCTAGCTTCAATATCCACAAAAGGGAGCGTCTGAAATACAAACGTTGTGTTCTCCACCATTTCATTATAGCGGGTCTGTCCCGCTTCATAATTTTTATTAAACAAAGCAAAGTCCTTATATTTATGTTCAAATTCTGGGTGTTTCCCCTGAACTTCCGCAAGTTGTTCAAAATAAAAGTGAATATCCTGGTTATAACCTGCTATTTTTTTCGCCGTGATAGCAATGTCTTCCGCAATTTTTTGGAGTAATCCGGTTGCATCTGCTGGCCGATATTTCGTACCATCGTAATCAAAAGTCTTTAACTTTATCTCGCCTTTGCTAATTGCTTCAACAACATATTTATCATTTTCCAAACTATTGAGCTCATAAAGTGCTTCAACCTTACTATCGGCGAATAATTCTTCAAAGGATTGTTGGGCTGGCTTTTTTCCCATGAGCGTATCCCCTTTCAAGATAGGATGATTATAATCATAGAAATCATTGAATCTTTGATCGATCGCATACATCGCTATTCTCTTTTCAAAATCCTCCGCAAAAGATGTAATCTCTAGGGCTGAAGGCATCTGCTGATACTGTATCCCCGAAAATAATTTATCAGAAATTTGATTGGCTATTGCAGCTCCATTGGAAAGTAAGGCAATAGCAGGATCATTGACGGTTTCCTGCTTAACAATATTAAGCTTCTGTAGTGCTATTACCCGGTCTTCATCCGAGGGATGTGATGACCACTGGTTTTCAAGATTTAACTTTGATTTATCATACTTTTTTAAAGTTGCCAATTCGATCTGTGGCAGGCCATTCCGCATCTGATATCTATTCCGCTCAGCAAACATCAACATAACACACCTATGTTCGGGATAAATGTTACTACTCCGTATATTTTCAGAAAATTTGCTATCATAAAAGCTAAGTACATTCGTGAGTGCATGATTGGCAAAGCTCAATCGCAATAGTGAATCGGCCAAAGCTTGGGAACCTGCAACATGCGCTGCAATTTCATCCGCATGGAACTCCATTTCGCGCGATAGCGCGAGATAATTGAGATTTACATACTCATAAAGATGTTTCAAAACATGCTGGATCTGCTGAATAATAAAAATGGATAGACTGATGAAAATAGCCGAATAACCACCGATATTTCCCCATTTCTCAAACATTTTATCAAGTGATTCGTTTTTATACAACATGTTGTAGATAATTTGATTGACATGGTATACATAACTACCTACCTTCATGCTCTTTTGTGAGAAGTGTCCAAATTCATGGGCGAGAATAGCCTTTAATTCCTGCTGTGTTACCGAATTTACCAGTCCAACACCAATCTGTAGGTTTTTTTGAATTGGAAGAAACATGCTCCAGAAATTCGAGTCGTAAAACACCGATGCATTGACATCGTGAGAAAGAAATACTTTCTTTGGAAAACTTGTATCCACCTCTTTCGCTACTTCATGGATAAGTGCGAATAGCTGCGGCTCGTCACCTTCATATATGCGGGTAAGATGACCTGTATCAACTTTTGTCGAGGTAAAGACAAATTTTAATAAAAAGAATAGAATGGTAAGTCCCGAACCGAATAACCCCAAACACAATACCGCGGTTAAAAACATAGGCTTGCTTGCGAAAATCACTATTCCCAATAGCGTAAAACCAACCGTGATACCTATTGCCAAGAGAAGAAGTAAGATATATGTGATTACAAAAACAACAATAGACAGAATTGTTTTACGTGCATGTTTCTTAAAATTTGCGGAGACTTGTACTTTCATAAAACTATTAATAAAGCAAGGATAATTGACTATATAAATCTAAAAAAATAAACTCGTTTACCTATAAGTTTATAAAAAATCAACAACAAAAAAATATGCTCAATTCATATCTTAGATTACCTGATCTTTATCTCCTTTAAGGAATATTATCATTAATACCCTTTTTTTAAAGAAACCTCATTCAGTAAAGCCTGCCCCTGAATCATTCGTTTATAATTATCCACTACCTGTTGGACCGACGAACTGATATTGGTCCTACTCGCTATATGTGGTGTTATAAAAATAGAAGAACAGGACCAAAATGGATGTTCTTTTGGCAACGGTTCCTGATGAAATACATCAAGGTAAGCCTCGGCAATCTGCCCCTTGTCAATCGCTTCCAGCAGCTCATTTTCAACGAGATGTTCGCCTCTACCAACGTTAATAAGAATCGTTCCACGCGTACACAAATTAAAAAGATTACGATCCAGAATCCCTCTAGTAATATCGGTCAAAGGTAGAATGTTAACAACAAAATCACTATTTTCCACAGCTGATCCCAGCCCCTCCTGCCCCGTAAAAGAAACTACCCCAGAAAGCTCTTTAGGGGAACTGGACCAACCTTTAACTTGAAATCCCAATTGGACCAACCTTTCAGCAACATAAGCTCCAATCTCACCTAAACCTAAAATGGTCACGCTGGTTTCACCATTGGATTTATATACTAGCGGTTGCCAATGCTGTTGTTTCTTTCCTGCAGTATACGCTGAAAAATTCTTCATTGCATACATCAAACAGGTCAAAATATGCTCAAACATATCGCTTTTCAGCATTGGATCTATAATCCTGCAAACGTGGAGCTGCGCAGGAATCTTGTTTGGAAATAAATGATCTATACCCGCCCCTCCGGACTGAATAACTTTTAAATTAGGAAAATGAGTATAGTAATTAACATCAGGTTTCCAACAAAGCGCAAATTCTATTGCCTCATAATTTTCTATTTCGGGATATATCTCCACCTTTACTTCAGGCAAATGTTTAGCAATCTCGGCCTTCCACTCTTCTGCCCGAGCACTATTCAATAGCAAAGCTATACTCATAATCTTTTTTTACGAAAATAACATTTATAAAAAAAAAAGACAATGGACTTATTCAAGAATAAGCCCATTGTCCGATAATCTGTTGATTCGCCTAAAATATAGCATCCATATTCAAGACGAAAAATTCTATTTATAGCCTGGATTTTGTTTTAGGTTATCTCCGTCTTTATTATTCAGCTGAATTTCAGTTAGTGGAATCGGCAATAAGACATTGTAATCCTGAAAACCTGTCGTTATCTTATTTGCTGGACCGGAATCACCATTAAGTAAAATACGTTCCTTCAATTTATTCATTCTAACTAACGTCATTCGACGATTTTCTTCCGAAATCAGTTCACGGGCTCTTTCGTCCAGAATAAAATCAATCGTTAATTGACTGGCTGCGACTTTTCCCAATTGATTATTACTGGACTCCACGCGTGCTGCTTTGAACGAGCGGTCTCGCAGTTTATTGATATCCTCTGCGGCACCTGCTGTATTTCCCTGACGCAAACGAGCTTCTGCTCGCAACAAATAGGTTTCGCCAAATCTCATGACAGGCCAATCTTTTACCAATGCATAGCCAAAATCATCTAATGGATCATACCCCCCCCATTTCGTTGGAAAAGGATACCAAACTTCCAAACTATCGGTTCGGAAAGGGATAACTTTATCCCCTGTCTTGATGACAACATTTTTGATTCCGGTACCTTTTGCTACCCGAAATCCATCCGCGTCAACACCAATTTCTGCACTAAAGTTTGGACGATTGTAATTCGTTGTACGTCGAATATTGAAATTACTATTTCTTATATCTCCCTTTAGACCTTGCCAGACCTTATATTTCATAAAATTGCTAAGCCTTAACCTGCCATTTCCTCTTCCCCCCAGCGAATCGGCATTAATCATCCCATCCCATTTATGGTAAGCCGGCTGCCATACCCGGCGTTGTTGGGGGTTATCAATAGTACCACCGTTTACTTCTCGATTAAGTTCTACTTCAAAGGTCCAGATTGCCTCGGTATTTCCCTGTCCTCGACGCATATTACCCTGCCGAAACATATCTCTAAAATAATCACCCCCTTCGGACAGATATTTTCCGTAGCGTGCTTCGATCAGTTTATAATTACCGCCATCGATAATAGCCGTTGCCATTGCTTCTGCCTGTCCCAAATAGCTCGCGTCCCGCATACCTATTCTTAAAAACGCTTCTGCAGCAAGCTGTCTTGCCATATCTTTGTTAATGCGGCTAGGCGCACTGGCTTTTCCAAGATCTGGGAGCTCTTTAATAGCATAATCCAGATCTGCGGTTATAACTTTGTCAATTTCTGCAACTGAGGTCCGTGTATAATTAAATGAAGGTACTTTGATCGAACTTGTCAGCAGAGGCACGTCACCCCAAAGGGTAACAAGTATATTATAGGCATAGGCGCGAAAAAATTTTGCCTCGGCAGAAGCTTTCGCATTGCTATCTCCCACCCCATCTATCACAAGGTTCGCATTGTTAATAAATGCGTAACATTTTTCCCATAAAAAGCTTACGCCTCCATTTTCGGAGTTCAGATCGGCATACTGATAAAAAGGATTTTCGACTCCCTCCGTTGATCCAGCATTTGTAATATCTGTGCCAATCTGCCAACAGGAAAGAAATCCCTGTCTGCCACTATACCCCCAGAGCTGCGCAAAATTGTAATGTAAGCCTAACAATCTGTTCTCAACTGTAGTCGGATCAACATTGGTAGCATCATAACTTGAATAGGGTTTTTCGTCCAAATAACCTTTACCACAAGAACTTGCTCCTACGGACAACAAAGCCAGCATGGAAAATAAAGTTGTATAATTGTTTATCGTCTTTTTCATGTGTATATAATTGATTTTGAAAAATGATGCGGTATCGTTAAAAACTAAGGTTAATCCCTAAAACATAAGTCCTCACCATCGGATAGTTAATTGCATCGTTCGTGGATCCACGTGTAATATCACGTGCCTCAGGATCCCAGCCCAACCAGTTGGTCCATGTATACAAATTGCGCCCACTTGCATATACCGTCAGGCCCTGCACACCAATTTTTTCGACAAGCTGTTGCGGCATTGTATAGCTTAAGGTCACGTCTTTCAATCGGGTAAAACTCGCATTTGAAGGAAAACCATAACCATGAATATTGGAGTGATTCCCCAAAGAACGCCATTCGTTGCTTTTGTTTTCCGGTGTCCAATATCCCAGTGCCGCTGGTGTACTGCGACGTCCCATCTCATCCGACGCCCCGCCAATCTGCGGATTATTACGTAATGCCCCTTGTACTGTATTTATAAAAACATTAAGCGTAAACGCCTTATATGTAAACGTATTTGTCAAACCTGCAGTCCACTTCGGCGCAGTCTGTCCCAGAACAGATCGATCACCATCATCAACTTTTCCATCAGCATTTAAATCGGCTAATTTAAGATCTCCCGCTTGCGCAGCATCATCCCAACCTTTATTCGCGCCAGATGCAATCTCATCCTCCTGCCAGATACCAACTTTCGTGTAATCATAAATTACGCCTACGGGCTGACCAATAAACCATCTATTGCCCAAATCCTCCTTACCATTGCCATACACTTCAGTAATTTTATTTTTATTACGGGAGAATACCAATGTACTTGACCAGTTAAAATGATCCTTCATAATATTTTTTGTATTCAAGGTCAAGTCTAAACCAGTATTCTGCAGTTTACCCATATTGGAATATACATTCACAAAACCAGTTAATTTTGGCAAAAGTTGCTGCAATAGCATATCATAAGTACTGGATTTATAGACATCAATACTACCTGAGATCCGATTATTAAATAGTCCAAAGTCGACGCCAGTATTTAAACCTTTCGTTTTTTCCCACTGCAGATTATCATTGCCCATCAACGTACGAATATTTAAAGCAGTCGTCGATAAACCGTTCATTGCCATAGGATTGGAATTCATTAAGAATTGGGTCTGATAAATACCGATCGCCTCATTTCCAGAAAGTCCATAAGAAATACGCCATTTTAAATTGCTGACAATGTGTTTTGTATTCTGCATGAAAGATTCATTATGAATATTCCATGCCGCTGCTGCCGATGGAAATGCACCATATTTATTGTTTCTTCCGAAAACAGATGCACCATCCCGGCGGACAGTCAAGGTCAACATATAGCGGCTATCATAAGCATAATTTAAGCGACCCATTTGTGAAATAGAACGGTATAAATCTGCAGTAGACGAAACTTTTTGCGTTGAAGCAGCCCCCAAATTTCCCCATCCTAATGCATCGTTAGGAAATACCTCTCCTGTTGCAATTGCTTGTTGCCAATATTTGCTCTTTGCGGCATATAACCCCGTGAAGTCAATATGGTGCTTACCAAAGTCTTTGGTATAAGTCAATATATTCTCTACGGTATAGGACTGTGTTTCACTATTGGTAATACGTCCGAGCCCAGCAAAATTATACACAGACTCCCCTTCATATTCATTGTTCCTGACAGGTATATAGGAATAACCTGCATTCAATTTGTACTTTAATCCAGCTAATGGCTTGTATAATTCACCAAAATTTAATTCTGCATAGCCATTCAATGAAATATTAAATTGTCGGCGTTGCGGATCCAAGGTAGTCGGCAATAATGGATTAGACCATAATTGCTCCGAATACATGGGATACTGTGTTAACGAACCGTCCTCGTTATACATTCTAGCGTAAGGACTCATTGCCGCAGCCTGCAAAAGATTTGCCCGTCCACCATCCCTATTATGCGCGACGATAAATGAAGATGTACCTACTGAAAGATACTTTGTAGCCTTAAAATCGGTATTTGTCCGAAAAGAGTATCGTTTGTAATTGTATCCCAATAGCACCCCTTTTTCGTTTAGATAGTCTCCCGAAACAAAATACTTTGCATTTTCGCTTCCGCCAGACAAACTCACATTATGATTTTGTACAACGCCAGTCTGCATAACCGCATCCAACCAGTCTGTTGTCACACCATTTGCATAATTGTCATATTCATATTGATTACGTACCGGACCACCGTTGTATAAACTTGTATTAGTAATCCGTGCGTACTCGGCATAACGCTTTAAAAGCTCTTCACCTGAAACTGGTTCGAGGATATGCGCAACATTTTCCACACCGCCGTAACCACTATATCGAATCGAAGGTTTTCCTGAAACCCCTCTTTTTGTTGTAATCAGAATGACACCATTAGAACCATTCACGCCATAAATCGCTACCGCAGATGGATCTTTAAGTACTTCGACAGACTCTATATCATTGGGATTGATATCGTTAATTGACCCATCTGTACGCGACAATGGAATTCCATCTACTACGATGTAAGGTTCAGAATTTGCATTGATTGAATTTCTACCACGCACCTGTGCAGAAGGAGCATCTCCCGGAATCGATGATGCCTGTGAGACTGTCACATTGGATACCGCTCCCTGAATAGCTTGCATCACATTGTTTACAGGAATTTTTGAAAGACGGTCTTTGGGAACCGAAGCCACTGATCCCGTTATGTCTGATCTCTTCTGGCTACCATAACCTACCACAACAAGCTCTTCCAGCACATTTTCTGAAGGCAGAAGCGCTATATCCAAATTGGCCTGTTGCCCAACCGTAATCTGCTTCTCCTGAAATCCAACTGACCTGATGATTAAGGTACTTCCAGCGGATACTTGAATCACAAAATTCCCCTGAGCATTTGTCTGTACTGTTTCTGTACCACCTTTGACACGAATTGTAACACCTGCAATGCCCTTTCCTGAGGTGTCTTTAATGATCCCTTTCACATTTGTGCTCTGCCCATAACTGGACATAGCGATCAAAAAGAGACTATTCAATAAGAGTCCCCTTTTTGTGTATCTGTTATAGTAATGATTTAACATAGTTTGTTTAATAATTGATTTGGTTAGCATATTATTCTCTAAGTGCTTCTGGGATCAACCTAGCAATGCCAGAATTTCCAATGGATATTCTTTCAATTTGAATTCATAGACTGTTGTTTATAATTGGTGTTCTTGTTACCTAATGAAAATAGCGCGCATATTTTCCCGGATAAACAAGCAAATAATCTCGTCAAACAATATCGTTAGACTTAAGACAAAAGTAGCTGTGAAGTGAAATCAGTGTGTTTGATTTTAGTTCAATTGAGTTGAAATTTGCTTCAAAACACCGAAAAAAGCCATCATTGAACATGTATAAACTCATTCCGTCAGACTATTAGAACCTCATTTGTATGGAGCTAAGACAAGAACTTCAAAAAGATCTTATTAGAAAAGCAGAGCCAAGCTCAATGCAATTTGATTTGAGGTTTCGGTTTCATAGTTGAAAACCGGTTTATTCGGAAAGAAGCTGTTGGCAATTAAAATTGAACATACCTGTACCAAGTAGTATCTAACACCAAAGTTTAACCAATATTTAGACAATAATCAGTCAGTAGCTAGTCAGTCTACACTGAATCATCACTGAACGATCACTGAACAAACACTGAACAAACAATGACTAAAGAGCGAATTTGGCCCTCATCTGATAGACGTTTATTGCGGTGGCTTTCTTTTTATCCTCTTGTTTTTGCACAGGCTATGGGAGAATCTCAAATACGTGTCTTTCTCCATTTTGCCACCGGATCTCCACTTTTTTATCCGTCGCTTTCAATTGCGGGAACAACTCGTCATTCGCCCATTTTTCCCCCGACCTTTTCCACAGCTGCAAAGTAACATACCATTTTTCTCGTGGTCTCCCTTCCTGTACAAAACAATTCAACACGGCACTCTCCTCGGCTACAGGATGAAGCCCATGACAGCTTATGCTTTCTATTCCCTGCCAGCCCATCAGCCTCACCATAGCCAATTGGTACTCGCCATTATCTAAAATCATCGCCTCCTGCCCTTTATACTGAAGTTTATGCGTTTGAATAGGCTTATCTTTCCATTTTGGAAGGGCATAATGCCCTAAACGAAAGATCAAAGGTTTGTTCGAAAGTACTTGATCACATCTCAAAAATCCATTTTCCAATGTCATCTCCGATAAAGCCACATGCACAGTCGTGTCCGAGGCTAAGGTTGCGAAACGACGATATATTCCCTCCTCATAACCTTTAAATTGATAGATACGAAGTGATTCCCATTTCTTCGAACTGTTTTGAAAACTGTAATTCATTGAAATTTCTCCGTTCTTTCCATCAGCCTGCCAGGGAAATGCACTACTATACGATAGCTTATTATAATTTTCTGTTCCTTGGTAATAGCCCACTTTCTCGCTTGAGTTCCAAGAACGAATTTCCGAAGCGCCAATTTTATCATAATCAGTGATAAGGATTTCAGCACCTTTAACATAGGTATTTAATACCTTTGCTCCAGGAATTTTATTATCCCAATCACCTAAATTTTCCGGTGACGTCCAAAACCCACTATCTTCAGGAACTAAAAGACCTAGAAAAAACTTTCCTAACCAGTATGCACTTCCCCGGCAGCTATACTCCTGCACTGCGGGATCAAAAGGACCATAAAAACCAAGATTTGGAACACCATCTGAAAGAAAATCTGGGTTTTCTAGAAACTGTAACAGCGTGCCTGATGCAATTCGTCGCATCCAACCATAGTTAATGGACGGATCATCCAATACCCCCAATAGTGGAAAAGGGACAGCGGCCCCCATACGATAAGAAATACTACGTCCCCACATAATCATTTCACCATTACGACTAAATAAATAAGGATAGCTTTTAACAACGTCCCGTAGGTTCGCCTTAAATCGAGCCGCAAGTTCAGGATACATTCTATCGCCATAGTTATTTGCCCATAGTGACCCATAGAGCTGAAAAGCCCACATGCTGTAGTAATCATAATATGGACTGTCATTATACCATCCATCGCCACGATAGTCTTTTAAGCATTTTTCCAAAAGATCCCTGATATAATCCTCTCGGACGGCATAGCCTCTACTTTTAAAAAAACTTAGGATCATGATATTGAAAAAGCGCCAATTCATCTGTATCGTTGGCCCATTGCCATAACTTAGCATGGTCTGGGCGAGCGCATTTTTTGTATGTGCTGTCAAAGGATCCCAAAGCACTTCTGGAGCAGCCATCAGTGCAACAGCTAAACCGCCAAATTCCACCAGCTTTTGACTTGGCCCTCCATCTTTGGGAAGTGGAGCAATATAACTTTCAGAATTCTCATCCAATAGCTGTTCCAATTGATGCCGATAATAATCCGCCACACGAATATCTCGAATCCTATAGTCAGCATTTTCCTTTAAAAGTGGGATAGCTATGAAAAGCGTGCGGCACAGCCCCTCTAATCGTTCCGTTTCGTTGTGCACCCCATCTCTGGGATAGCTACGTCCAGGCTGTTTAGCAAATAACATGGGACTATTAAGATCTTGAACCTCTGAAAAAGCCCCTTCTAACAAATAGGACGCTGCATCCAACCAATGCTGGCGTGTCAGGCCAGTATATGGGCTTCTTTTAAAGTCTGGATTTTTAAGCTCAAAAACCGCTTTTGTCTGCGCCTGTACAATCGCTCCGAAGCCAACAAAAAAACAAACTATCTTCAAAATTCGAGATATCAGCTGTTTTATTTCCATATTTTTAATCTCCTCATTTTTTTCTGGTTTTATCGCGCCACTCCAGCACTTTGACGGTTGTCGGAGCATTTTCCGCTAACCCCTCACCATCTTTTTGGACCGTAGCCTGTACGAATAATGCTATCTTGCGTTTTTTTCGCCACAGCTCAGTATCATATGTAGGTTCCCAAGATCCTACAGATTCATCACAAAGATCAACAGGATCATTCGCTTCTCGCTGCATCCCCTGTAAGGTCAAAATCGAAGGCCGATATCCCCTTTCCTGGTCTCGAAAAATCAGCGTTAAGGCAATTCTATCATCTTTACCCCGGACCAAGAGCTGCGGTCTAGCGATAGGAATCTCTTTTGTTCCACCACCACTTAAGCTAAATGAGGTCCTTCTAAAATCAAAAGAGCGGACTTTCCATTCGCCGTCCTGCAAATAAATAACTTTATATTGTGGAATCCGACAACCTGGATTACGCCAATAACTTGCTATAAAAGGATTTCCCTTGTCGTCAGCAGCGATTGATGTCTGATTAATCAGTTCGTGCTGCTGCGGTATACGGGCAGCATATTCTACGGTAGATGCTTTCATCGGCAGATTATATCTCGTTCCATTGCTGCGCTCCCAGGTTAATCCGCCATCTTTTGAACAGGCATACGCCATATCATGATTACTTGCCACATTTGGGCTTTCACGCCAGACCCAAGATAGATGTATCGTTCCCTGATTATCAACATAACTTTGCCAATACGCATTTCTCTTTCCTTCACCATCAATCAAGTTGCTATGAATACGTTTCCATTGCTGCTGTTTCACGTCATAGCTATTCACCACGAGATTGCCATTGCCCGATCCCCCATCCCGATATAGAAATAGCAGCTGGCCATTAGGCAGTTTTAAAAATTCGGGGTAAGTCACCTGTGTTTCATTTCGACCTACCATAACCTGCTCATAACCAAGCACGAGGCTATTAGGATGAAGAGAACGTGCATACCTCAATCGACTGTCATGCTGATCCCAGCATACGTGAAGATATCCAGCCTTGTCCACCATAATGCTGATAACATTGTGTGCATCTTCGGCATGGCCAGTATAAGCGGTACGCCGCAACTGCCAAGTCTTTCCCGATAGCAGACGTCGGCCTAAAACGACATATCCCTCGTCGTCATAATAAGATATATACTGATACTTACGGTCACTTGCTAAGGAATTTTTGCGAAATACAGCCGTATTAACCGTATTCTTTGCCCATCCGCTCCCCGCTATTGTTTCCTTAATTTTTTGTCCCTGCACCTGACAGAGAAATAATTGGGATACAAAACAGAGCATCCCTATTCTTAAAATTTGACTAAGATATCTTTTCATTCATTTTCTTAATTGAGCCTTTAATGCTCGTTTCATAGGTACTGTATTAGCGAATGCCCTTGCTATGATCTGTATTCCAATCCTGTCCTGACCAGACACGTTTGGCACTCCAATCTGTAACTTCACTTGTCCAGAAAGGATCATCATCCGGCAGCCCCAAAGGCAAAAAAATCACCGAACAGAGGTAAGGACTTCCTTGATTATTGTAAGAATCGGCGAGACCAGGTTGACTACCATACATGCCCAACGTCAACCAGCCATTTTGATAAGTACTTGGATTCTCTGTTGTTTTTTTTAATACAGCAGACAGCGCTCCACGGACCTGCCCGTTTGTCAGTTCTCTTGGGAGTCGCTTCTTAAACGCCATGTCTGCCAAGTGATGAAAGGCCGCGGCCCTATAAATTACGGATCTTCCTGTTGGCGGAAAACTACCGTCTGCATTGATCAGCCGCTCTTGGATAATAGCATAGCGTTCGTTTCGAAGCCTGATTTTCGCAAACATGTTATCATAGTTCGGGGTTTTCAATTGGATCACATCCATGATACCCCCCAAAAAAGGATGAATCACATAACTATTATAGTAATCGAAAGCATACTGTGGGCCATCCATATACATACCATCACCAACATACCATTGTTCCAATTGCTGCAAAGCATAGTCGACACGCATGACATCCCAATCCTCCGAATATTTGGCTAAGAACGCTTCATTCATCGCCGAGAAAAGCAACCAATTTGAATATGCTGGACGAAATTGCCGCGTAATCTTTATCGATGCAATTAAATTCTTTTTGGTTTGATGATCAAGGTGATCCCACAGCCATGGACTTCGCATAAAACCTAAAGCAATAAAGGAGGCATCTACAAGTTGTTGCCCCCCAAGATCAAAACGCATAAAATCCCGTGCGTTACTATCCAATGCATTTTTAAGTGCTTGAATCGTCCAAATTCTATATTGATCACGTAGCTGTCTTTCAGCGACAGAACCACCATCCAATGAAAGCCAAGGGGTTATACCAGACAATACTCGTCCCAGTACCTCAACATATTGCACTTTGATACGATGTTCTCTGTTATCCACATGATTTGATGTTGTCTGCGGCATGTTTAATCGTAGGCTATCATGGGCCAAGCTCCGCAAAACAGGACGTAGCATACGATCCATTTCTTGAAGCCAAAAAGTTCTCCCTGTTTCCTCATTACCTGTAGATTTCTGCTTTACAATTTGGCCCTTGACAAACTGAACTGCCAACAGCAACAGAAAAAAAGGTAAAACTCGCATCTTAATTTTCATAGCTTATATTATTTTTTATCGAGATAACGGTACATTTCTGTACCGGCCAATAAGAATGCACCTACACCAAATGGAGCCGTAGAGTTCGCGTCGACCACTTGGCCGGGGATAGCTTTCTCACCGATAGGCTGCACATATCCGATTCTTCCGTCATCCTGCAGAGCAATTTGACTCAGGTAGTGCCAACCTTTAAGTGCGGCCTGAGAAAACTTCGGATTCAAGAGTACGCCTTGGTTAATTCCCCAGAGTAGACCATACGTAAAGAATGCAGTACCGCTAGTTTCCCTCCCCGGCGCATGATCCGGATCCAACATGCTCCGCGTCCAAAACCCTTCATCCTGTTGGCAGCTTATGATCGCAACCGCCATTTCTTTGAATCTTCGTTGATAATAATCGTAATGTTTATCCTGCTTGGGTAGATCCTGTAAAACTTTCGCTAAGGCCGCGAACACCCAACCGTCACCTCGCGCCCAAAAATCCTTTTTGCCGTGAAGGCTTCTGTGTTTTGGATAAACATATTTTGCGTCACGATAGTATAACTTGTCCGTCCTATCGAACATAATACTATCCGCATAGGAGAAATAGGTATACATTTTATCCAGATAAAGTGGATCTTGGGTCAATTTGTACATTTTGGTCATGACAGGCATAACCATATAAAGACCATCAGCCCACCACCAATAATCAATATTGGGTGAATGGATCTGATAGTCCATAACTTCTTTCGCCCGAGCTATCTTTTCTGGACTTGGCGATAAATTATAAAGATCAATATAGGTCTGGAAACAAATCTGCCAATCTCCAAAAAGAACATAATCATCCGTTTCACCATAGCTATATTTCCAATCTTGCCTGTTGGTTGATTTAGCACCTTTCCAACCATTGAACCTTGCCCAATCTTCAGCGTATTTCAGATCGCTTTTTGAGCCTGAAATCTTATAGAATTCCATATTTCCAGTATGGTAGGCCGCCTGGTCCCAAAATGCCCAAACCTCTGGCTTGTGATGCGATTGCCAATACCGGTTTGCACTTTTAAGCTGAGAAAGGACAACTTCTTTTTTCAGTTTCTGTCCAAAAGAGAAATTTCCGATAAACAATAGGCATAAAATAAAATTGATACGCATGTCTTAAGATTTATAAGTTTTGATTCCCAAACCGGGATAAACAAAACTACTTCAAATCGCTGTGTAAGATGTTTGAATAGAGACTAATCATGACCCAAAATGGGATCAATTTACGTCTAAAAGGCCAATCTATCGTATTTAAGAGCTCTATTTTAAATAAACGTACAATATACACTTATTTAAAAAACATTTGTATCTTTAATCCATATAAACCTAAAAATATTCAGTTGGACTCTTTCTTTTCACGGTACGATAGGGATGTTATTGAAGCACAATTACACCTTCTCAGATTTAAGCCCTAAAAAATTGAGCACAGAAACTGTTACTGCGATAAGAAGTTTACCTACACTGGATTGGACTGGTGAAATAAAAAACTATTAAGATGAATGCAAGTATTAAGCAGATTATCACATTTTTGTATCTATCTCTATCCCTAATAACTATTGTATATAGTCAACAAATGGGACTCAACCCTGTGACAAAAAATTATGAGCTTCCCTCTCTAACGATCAACCAGACTATTCAAGATCAAGAAGGATATATTTGGTTTGCATCCACACAAGGATTAAGTCGTTATGATGCGTATAACATACTCAATTTTAAACTTAGAAACACGGAAGGGAAAGTAACCACCCAACAATCTATTAGGACGCTGATAGAGTTGGGTAACAAGCTAATTTTAGGCAGTGAGAGTGGGGTTTATGTTCTCGATAAACATAATTATAGGGTATTTCCACTACAGGATTCACGCGTCAGTACAGTTCGCGTCAATACGATGATGGTAGATCGTCAAAAGAGGCTCTGGATTGGAACAGACAATGGCATCTTTATTTATAATAAAGACTTAACCCCTTTGACGGAAGCTCAAAGTTCGCAGCTACTCAATAATCTAATGCGCGGTAAAACAGTTAATATGATCTTTCAAGACAGCCAGACCAACATCTGGATCGGTGTGTGGGGATCGGGCTTGTTTAAACTGAATCCCGACAGCAGCACACTGCGCTCTTACCCTAGACTCGGTAAGCGCAATAACCCATTCAAAATCATGGAAGATAATCGGGAGCAGCTATGGATATGCACTTGGGGAGATGGAATTTATCTATTCAACCCACAAGATCCAAATAATCCATATAAGGAAATTGAAATCAAAAATAAACGACGTAATGTCGGCAAAGAAGATCTATTTTACAATATTATCCAGGATCGAAGTCGCCAATACATTTGGGTACTTTCTTTTTCGGGGATATCTACACTGCAATATCACAATGGAATAGTGCAGGAAATTGATCTATCTAGTTATTTTGACAATACGACAAATATCTTCAACGATATCTATCAAGATAGACACGGGACATTATGGCTCGCTATTGGAGGAAAAGGGGTCTCCATGTTTAGTTTCGATAAACCTCTCATAAAAAACTATAGTTTCAAACAGATCAAAACTTTATACAGCATTGCTCCAAACCTAAATATGCTCTATCGGGATAATACAGGTATTCTGTGGTTTAACCTTGAAAGATTTGGTTTTGGGAGCCTATCGCCTAAAACAAATCAGTTAAATACCTATAGTAATTCCAATTTTAGGGATTTGATCTCGATACGTGCCGTAACTTGTGCGATGGATTTCGGACAGGAACTGTGGGTAGGATCCGCCTATGAATCTTCAATCAATATATTCCAGAAAACTAACAATAATATCAAATTCTTACAAAAAATAGATCTAGCAGGTCAGGTCGCCCACGGGGGAATACCTTCATTTTTCTTCACGGACAAACAAAAACGACTTTGGATTGCCACAACAAAAGGCTTGCTCCTGAAAAGATCGGAATCAGAAAATATAGCAGTCATCCATACAATAAAAGATCAGCCAGTAGCCATTGCCCAAGATAATCAAAACCATATATGGATTGCAACCAAAGAAAATGGGATCTATTGCATAGATAATCGAGATTTAAGGTCTTTACCCATGCATATCGGTAAAGAAACCTCAGGGTTAAAAAGCGACCAGATCGAAACCATGGATGTGGATAAGGATGGGAATCTATGGATTGGTACCAAGGATAATAGGTTGATTAGCTATCAACCTACAACTAAGAAGGTAACGGAAATTGCCAATACGACATTATTTGAAAAAAACCAGCTGCTTGACATCGTTTGTCTTGATCATTATACCTGGTTGTCTACGACCCGAAACATATACAAAATTAACCGCCTAAGCAAAGATATCAGTGAATTTTCAGCATCAGATAGTCTTCAGGTCAACATGTTTTCAAAACGGGCTTTCGCAGTAGATAAAACCAGTAATACCGTTTATTTCGGTGGTTACAATGGAATTGTGCAACTCAACGATTATAGCATTGTGCCCAATTTCAAAGAAAAAGTTCTTATTTCAGACATAAAAATTAATAATAAGTCGATTATTCTAGAATCAAAACAGGGAATATTCAGCGATTCCCCCGCTAAATTGACCTTGAATCCCCAAGATCAAAACATTGAAATATCCTTCTCAACCCTACCTTTTACGCAGGAAGGAAAAATCCGTTATGCTTATAAATTGGAAGGCGTAGACAAAGAATGGATCTATGCTCCTCGAGATCGGATCTTTGCAACATATAACAATTTAAGTAAAGGGAACTATCGATTTTTAGTCAAATCAACCGACTTGTACAATAAGTGGAGTACAACTTTTACTCAAATTGAAATAATAAAAAAGCCTTCATTCTACGAAAGCAATTTAGCTTATTTTTTATACACATGTATTTTCGCTGGGGTTGTCTTCTTTTTTATTAATTATTCTTTCAAGCGTTTAAAATTGAGTGGTGATCTAAAAATTGCCCAAATTGAAAAAGAAAAGACTAAGGAGCTCGCGCAGTCCAAACTCAGTTATTTTACCAATATTTCACACGACTTGCTTACGCCGCTAACTATTATATCCTGTTTAGTTGATGACGTTCAGATGACTACGAAAAATAGTTTGGAACAATTTGATAAAATGCGCCTTAATCTAAGCCGGCTAAAACGGTTGCTCCAGCAAATCTTAGATTTCAGAAGGATGGAAAACAATGGCATGAAGCTACAAATCAGTGCATCTAACTTCCCCTCTTTTGTTACTCAATTGGGAGCCATGCATTTTGGTCCAATTGCCAAAAAGAAAAATATCGATTTTGAAATTCAACATGGAGACTGTCCCGAAATCCTTTACTACGATGTCGACAAAATCGATAAAGTTCTTTTCAATCTCTTATCAAATGCATTTAAATATACCGAACAAGGTGGAAAGATTACACTTTCTTATCATTTGGAGGAAGGAATAGATTCCAGTAGACTCTTTATTTATGTTCGTGATAATGGCGTAGGAATATACCCCGAGGACGTCGATAAAATTTTTACCGCTTTTTACACCAATAATTCTACAAAGCATCTTGAAAGTAATGGTATTGGACTTTCGGTAACCAAACAACTGATAGAAGCTCATCATGGTGCAATCCATGTGGAGAGTCAAAGAAGTATTGGAAGTATGTTTCAGATCACGATTCCGATCGATAAACAATATTACTGCAAGAAAGGAATAGAGGTGATGGAACAACCATTTGTCGAAGAAATTAAAACCACCATTATTGAATCTAATACCGACGACCAGCGACTATCAAAAAATATACTACAGCCCAGGCTTAACCTGCTGTTAGTGGAAGATAATGAAGAGCTTCGTTCAACCATGGCTAGAATTTTAGCACACAATTATCAGGTCCATATCGCACATAACGGTCTTCAGGGATTGGAAGTCCTCGAAAATACAGAAATTGATATTATTGTAAGTGATATTATGATGCCCGAGCTCGATGGACTCAATTTTTGTAGGATCTTAAAATCAAACGCAGAGCTAAACCATATTCCAATTTTGCTCTTAACGGCAAAAAATAGCATTGAAGATCGTATTGAATGCTATCAAGCAGGCGCCGATGGTTATATCAGCAAACCTTTTGAGATTAAAGTTTTAGAAGCCAAAATCCAAAGCTTCATCATCAATAAGCGTTGCCGACAACGCGTTTTTCAAACGAATACACAGATTAATATAGCAACACTTGATCACACGCCTTTAGACGAAAAGTTTGTGCATAAGATGATTCAGGTTATCCAGCAACATCTTTCGGACGACCAGTTTGATGTAATCAAACTTGGGGATATACTAGGCTTATCCAAATCGACTCTGTATCGAAAGACAAAAGTTTTATTGAATGTATCTCCTAGCGAGTTTATTAAAAACATACGACTAAAACATGCTTGTCAAATCATGAAAAAAGATCGGTCCATTTCAGTGAGTGAAGTGGCTTTTGAGACTGGTTTTTCAGATCCGCGTTATTTCGCAACCTGCTTTAAAGCGGCATTTGGCGTAACTCCAAGTGAGTTCCAAAAAAACACAGTGGAAAACACCTTTATTCCCTCATAATTTTGAATAATAAGATCCTGTTTAAAAATACGAAAGGAATTTTAAACAGGATCTTTTTGCCGATGACTGTCTTTTGTTTCCGGTTTTCATTGTATTTTTATCGTAAATTGTATCTTGATATCCCTAAACAAAAATTAAGATGGCACTTAAACATCGATTTATCTTAATTGGTCTCATCCTGTTAAAATTCATCATTCAATATCAGTTGATTAGTCCGATTTACGAATTGCAGCGTGACGAATTTCTACATCTCGATCAGGCGAATCATCTGGCTTGGGGCTATCTCTCTGTTCCGCCCCTCACCTCTTGGACATCCTATCTGATCAAAATAACGGGAAATTCCCAATTCTGGATCAAATTTTTCCCCGCATTGTACGGAGCTCTGACGATTCTAGTTGTCTGGAAAACAATAGAAGCGCTGAAAGGAAACCTCTTTGCACTTGTATTTGGTAGTTGCAGTATTATGTTTTCCGTTCTCTTTCGTCTGAATGGGTTATATCAGCCAAATTCTCTGGATGTATTGTGCTGGACTTCCATATACTATCTCATCATACGATATTTGAACAACCAACAATCGAAATGGCTGTTTTATATTGCCTTTGTATTTGCTATTGGCTTTTTGAATAAATATAATATCATGTTTCTGATCTTGGGTTTAGTTCCTGCTCTTGCACTCGCGCCCGAACGGAAGGTATTTACGGAACGAAAATTATATGGTAGTTTACTCATCGCCATACTTATCATCTTGCCGAATTTAATATGGCAGTATCAAAATAATTTTCCGGTATTCTCTCATTTTAAAGAGCTTCAGGCAACGCAACTCATCCACGTCAATCGGTGGAGCTTTGTCCGTTCTCAGTTTTTGTTTTTCTTCGGGACTTTTCCTGTTATAATTTTCGGTTTATATGCCTTGTTGAAATATCCCCCATTTAAACCTTATCGCCTATTCTTCTGGTCATTTTTTATTACCATTGGTATTTTCTTATTGTTAAGAGCCAAGGATTATTATGCGATAGGTATTTATCCCATTTATTTTGCCTTCGGAGCGGTTTATATTGCATCACTACTGGAAAACAAAACTGGTAAAATTCTTAAGCCTATCTTCATCGTTTTAACAGGCATCTTGTTTCTACCGACCTACAACATTGCCTTTCCCAATCGCAATCCATCGTACTTTGTAGAACATCCTGAAAAATACCGTAAATACGGCATGTTAACCTGGGAGGATGGTGAAGAGCACCCACTTCCACAAGACTTTGCCGATATGTTAGGTTGGAAAGAACTTGCCTACAAAGTAGATAGCGTTTATCGTCAGATTCCCCAACCTCAAAATACACTCGTTCTTTGCGACAATTATGGACAGGCAGGTGCTATAAACTACTATTCCAAACTGGGGATTAAGGCTGTTTCTTTCAATGCCGATTATATCAATTGGTTTGATCTGAGTAAAAAATACCGCAATTTGATCCGGGTCAAGAACCGTTGGGAGCGTGAAACTGAACTAAAAACAACCAGTCCCTTCTTTACACAGTCAATGGTAGCAGACTCCATTACAAATAGCTATGCCCGGGAACATGGAACAATGATCTTCTCTTTTATCAACGCTAAAATTAATATCAATGAACGAGTCTCAAATGAAGTAGAATCAGAAAAAAGAGAAAAGAATCTTCCTTTATAAGTTAGTTATTTTTTACGCCTTTAAGGTTAACTGAGCGCTTTTTTTATCTGAAATATTTATTATCTTTAATATACTTAGCCAAAGCTTCCCACCTAGTCATGCTCGCCGTAATACCGCCAGCACCGTAGCGACTACAGGGAGCTTAACACCATATTAATAAGATATTTATGCGATTTTTGAATTTTTTGAAGGGACAGGGTAATCTGAAACAAATCGACGTCAGCGAAGACGATGATTTTGTGGATTTGCAATTGACAGTAACAAAATATTGGAAAGACGACGACGAACATCATATCATTCAGGCAAAGGGGCTTTGGGGTAGAGAGACAGTAGGCCTGGCAATAGCCTTTCGACCTGATATGAAATTGGGAATTGTAGACACTGAGGTTGATAAGAAAAGATTTTACCGTGAAGGAGTTAACTTCTATTCGATAGGTAAACTGAGCGACAATTTTACCAGGGCCTTACATAGCTTATTTCAAATAGATGGTACGCTAGGTAATATGCAAGATAGCGTCGGTTCCACCGCATTGATTGTCAGCGGACGACCAGAGCATTTTGATGAAGATTATATTAAAGCGAAAGTTTTCTTCGACGGTGCCAATGAAAAGAACCTCTATGCCGAATGGTATGTCAATGTGGATTTAAAAAACAATATCCTGGAACTCCGGGAAAAAGATCCCGAATACAGAAAAAACATACTCGCTATCTTGACAAATACTTAAATTTGATGGTGCTTTCCAATCCACTAATCGGCGCTGAAATACAGGAAGCCTTTTAGCAATAACAATTACTTAACAAGCACTATCTTTTTAAGACATACAATTGTTGGCTCTTACCTTTCGAAAAAGAAACCTCGAATAGTCCAATACTTACCACCTTTTATCTCTTTTAAACCCCACTGAATTGATATTTCTTTGTAATACAAATATAGTGTACCCCGTTCCTTAATTCATCAATATCAAAAGGTATAAAATCCTTTTTGAGGAATTGCAGATTTTCGCTGGAATAAAACTACTGTAATCAACTGAATTCTAAAAGGTAAAGGAAATAAAAGAGAAAGATAATGAGATATTTCATCGCCGAGCCTGCCGGGCAAGTTAAAAACGATTTATTTTTTGAAGTCGCCAATTTTCTTTGGGATAGTGGAAATGAGGTTTCCCTTGGCGAAAATATTATCTGCAATTGCCAAAAGATGCAGCATGCAGATTACGACTATACCATCTCCCTCGTTCCGAACAATGAAGCTGTAGAATCACTTTTTAATACACATTATAAAATCATCAGCAAATATTTTGACCAAATTGACAGCGATGGCCCTATGCTTGTTTTAGCAAATACAGGCATCTATACCAATGCTCTGCCTTATCCGCATAAGATTTACAATTTTGAAAAATTAGATACACAGGCTCTGTCCAGCTTCTTTGACTGGTGCAAAAGATTTAATTTATTTGTTAGAAAAAAATAAATTAAATCGAATTCTAAATATCGGAATATGCCGTGGGAAACAGTAGCACCTTTATACTTTTAGATACGTTATTCTGGTATTGAGGTAAATCCTGCATTGGTTTGTATAAAGGTCCAAAATCTTTCCAATGTGTATTCCTGTCTTCCATATTTTCGAAAGCCGTCAAATACATCAGGTTGGGCATCGTACTACCGGCAATTACTTGTCCATAGAAAACAGCATTAAAATTTAACTTATTAAAAATATCGATTTCACCGTTGTTAAACATGTCTATCTTATTCATTGACAGTTTCTCGGTTGCAGCCTCATAGCTCCGTAATTCGTAAATCCGCTTATTTTTCTCAGCAGACAATTTAGGCAGCTTTGCGTTAGGCATCGCAGCAAATGCTTTCATCCATATTGTCTCAACCCGCGTAAACGGTGGCCTGCTGTAATTTGCTTCCAGATAAGCCTTACCCAGGTCCTGAAATCTTTGGTCTTTAGCCAAACGCAGTTCCAAATCGACCAATTGCCCCAGATCGGAAGCGCTAAGAAAAACATACACCAGTCTTTCTTTACCAGCAACATTTTCAACGGGTTTAAAGACACCAACTTTCTCAAATCCCATCTGATGTACTGTAGGTAAATAGGCCATTTCAAGATATTGATCAATAACTTTCTCCTGTTCATCAGTTTCATAATGATACACTTTCAACTGAAAATAGTCCTGATTTACTTTCTCAAACGCAGCTACATAGCTTCCCACAGCAACAAGCAATAAAACTAAGATGAAAGGTCTATATAGGTTAAAGGCATTCTTTTTCATGAGCAATAAGATGAATTGGTTATTGATTATACCATAAAGATAATATTAATTTTGAAAGTTCAAACTCGGACGATTCGTCTCATCACAAAACTATCTTCCATTAAGCCTAAAAATGGGGATTTCTACTTATTAGAATCGGTATTTTACCCATGCTTCCCCTAAGGCTTTTTAGTTAATTTAGCTCCACCTTTTTTTAAAACGAAAACATGCCAAATAAAACAATACTGATGTTGGACGATGATAAACATGTCCTTGAAATATGCACAATAATCCTTGAAACAAACGGCTATAATATGGCCGTTTCAGAAACCTCTCACGATATCATCGAAAAGGTTGAAGAGGTACGTCCAGATTTAATCTTGATGGACAATTGGATTCCAAAAATAGGTGGTGTAGAAGCCACTCGTCTGCTCAAAAAACATCCTTTATATCGAGACATCCCTGTTATCTACCTCTCCGCAAATACCGATATTGAAACACTAGCCCAACAAGCTGGAGCAGACAGCTATCTCGCCAAGCCTTTTGATCTAGAAGATTTAGAAAATAGAATAGCTGAACTACTGTAGTTCTATTCTTATATTTCAGCACCATTACGGAAATGCAACTTGTTAAACTTATATTTTGATACCCTACTTGCGCATAAGGCCACATTGAAACGAATAGGATCATGTGTTGCTTTAATACAATTGTGGCTTACTCAATTGCAGGCATGTATCGTCATAGTTGTCGCGTCATAGTCATCGGGAATCAGCAATTTGGAATGAATGCAATACCACATTTGAAGTATAAATAATAATACATACTTTCGCATTATAGTATTAGAAATAATCATTAAGACAGCATTAATTACGCTATGTCAGAGTCCGTTTTAGCATTTCAATCAGGTTCATTCCATATCCGTCAGCTGACAGAGAGCGAATCCCCACTTTATAAAGCGATGCGTATCGAGTCAATTCAAACCGAACCTACACTTTTTCGACAGAGCACTCCTCCTGAAATAGAACTATCTGATAGGGATTGGGCAGAACGCATAAGATACCCACGTATTGTTTTTGGTCTTTTCGAAGATGAAAAAATGATTGGGATAACCAGTATGCTGTTGCTGAATAAAGAAGAAGCCTACTTTGGTCAGTCTTTCATACAGCCACAGTATAGAAAATTAGGTCTATCGAGTCTTTTGTATAAAATAAGAATGGTGTGGGCCATCGAGAATCAATTAAGAAAACTGACGATAAGCCATCGTGAAATAAATATGATTTCAAAAGCCGCTATCCGAAAAGCCGGTTTTCACTATAGCCATAAAGAACTTGTACAATGGCTCGACGGAACAAGTGGTTACTCTATGTATTATAGTCTACTCCTATAATCAGTAAGGCGAACTAACTGGACTGTTAATCAATCCCGAGAAACCAAGATAGGGTAAAATAATCGCTTTTCCATCTTGAATGCGTATATTGAATCGATTTATGTTTCATTTAATGCTGTGTTAATACCGGATGAAAAAACTAATCTTGAGCATATTCTTTTTAGCTAGTTTAGCCTTATATGGCCAGCAAAAGGCAACAAAAGACAGTTTTACAGCAAAAATTCAAGAACTAGAAGGCGATATAAATCATGATGGTTATCCGGATAAAATTGTTCTTGCCATGGACACTTCAAATACGGCAACACCAATTAAAACGCAGGTATTTCTGTCCAAACCCAACGGAAAGCTACAGTTGGCCCTCTCCTCAACGACGATGATCGAACCCCATTTTCCGCTGCCCAACTTCGCTATCGAAAATGGTCAGCTTCATATATTAGCCGATATCACAGATGGGCATGCCAACTATACATTTCGTTGCAGAAATGGAAATTTTGAATTGATCTACCTAGAAAAAGGAACCTGGGATGGCAAAAACACAACGACTGAAACCCAATTCAACTTATTAACTGGGATAAAAACGGAACAGGTAAAAGCGCTAGGGTCCGAAGAGAATCTACAAATAAGAAAAACTACGATAAGAATTAATCCCTTACCGTTACTGCAAGAGCTCAATCAATTTGATGCCCCCTCATTTAGGCTCAATAAAACTCCTTAGCCCAGCAAAAACAATCGATAGGATTCTAAAAGAGATACCCACCAGCCATTTTATTGGCTTTCGAGACTTTCCATAAATGCAATGATGTCTTTCTTTTCCTTTTCGGTCAGATGCAAATTTTCATCTGACAATGTCTGATTGGGTAATTTGATCCCCAATCCTGCCCCACCCCCATTATTATAAAATTCCATGACCTCATCCAAGGACTGATAGATCCCATTGTGCATATAGGGAGCAGTTTTCTTTACATTCCGGACAGAAGGTATCTTAAAGGCATATTTATACGAATCAACACCAATGATATCATAGTACCCTAAATCGGAATCCAGCACAGAATCTTTCAGGGATTTTGGTACGCCCAGGACTTCGACTTCGCTCTGAATAAATTTAGGCGGTGTAACACCGTTGAATAAAGGCAGGAAATGACAGGTCGCACATTTTCCCTTGCCCATAAATAAATTAAACCCATCCACTTCCGGTTTGGATAATGCGTTCTTATCCCCACGCATATAATCATCAAAACGGCTATTGATTTTGGTCAGGCCACGAATATAAGAAGCAAGTGCATTGCTTACCTGCTCAGCTGAGATCGGTCCATCCGCTGTATTGAACGCTTTATTAAATAATGATCGATAGATTTTATCCGAAGAAACGTATTGAACGATATCAGTTACCGAGCCGTCCATTTCCTGCTTATTACCAATGACTTCGTGTATCTGATCTTCCAGCGTCAACGAACGCATATCATAGAAATAGTTGGACTGTAAGGCCGCATTGAGCAATGTAGGCGTATTGCGTTTGAGCAAACGTCCCGAACCATGAATGTCCACTTGCAAGTTTAACCCATCAGTAAATGCGCGATCAGGATGATGGCATGAAGCGCAACTTCTCGTATGTGTCCCCGACAAAGCAACATCATAAAACAATTTTTCGCCCAATACAGCCTTTTCATTGCTGAAATGGAATTTCGGCCCTGGGCTAAAGGCATCTACATTAAATGCATTCAGGTCAAACATCGTATTGACGTCTTGCCGAAGCATCCGATTGTATCTGATTTTAGGGCCTGGAAGATTACGTTCCAACTGTGCTATCTCCGTGCTGATATTGTTGGCAAATTGGGTAATGAATTGCGCCCTATCGAACGATTCAAATTCCGCATGTTGTTGCAAATATTTGATCGCCCCTGTAAGCATTAAAGGTAGTGTTTCTTTTCTACCTGCATATTGCAAAAGAATTTGCTGTAGACTGCCTAATGCAATGGAGGACTCGATCATACTATTTCGAGAAAGTGCATTATCAAATCCGGTAATTCCTAAGGAAATAATCCGAAACACCTCCAATTTTGTTGCATCCAAAATACGCCAGTCTTCCAATTGATGATCTTCAAAATAAGAAATCAAATAATCCGTATTGGTTATCAAATGTTCGATTTCACGAATTAGCTTTTGCCTATTGTTATTAGCGTAAGTGGGGTAGATAAGCTCTTCAATCACCTGCAATCCGATGGGCTCCACTCCCCTGGCCAAAGAAGGATCCAACAAATCTGCATTTTCAACTTCCTCCACCGGAGGACCATTTAATCTTCTGGATAGATCTGCTGTAAAATATTCGGACGCCCATTCAAACTTTTTAAAAAGAAGCCTTGTCTTCAAAAAAGCTCTTCTCAGCCCAAGTGTATCCACTGTACCTTTCCGTACTTCGGCATTCAGTGTATCCTTGATATAAGTCTTAAAAGAAAGCATCTGACCCAGTACTTCTTTCTGAATCAGATGCTCACGGGCATTGCCCACTTTTTGTTTTGTATAAACAGGCTGCCCTGTAGTAAATCCGAGGGTAAATACTATTGCAACCAATACGATAAAAACAACAACCTTTTTACACATCGCTCAATTTCCTATCTCTCGATATAAAAACCGTTTATTTGAAAACGAGCGCATTTCTAAACGGATTTGCTTTTCTATCCCTTTCAGCAAGAGGCTCTATTCCCCAGCGTTTTTCTATAAATGAAAGGATGCTCACTGTTTCATATGGCGTATGATCCACTACACCACGTTTAGCAAATGGTCCAATGACAATTGCCGGGATACGGCTACCAGGTCCCCAACGGTCAACGACGGGTGGGTTAACGTGATCAAAAAAGCCACCAAATTCATCGTAGGTCAAAATCACCAACGCGTCTTTTGCATTCGGTCCCTCCAATACAGCATTGATTAAGTTAACCGCAAGTTGTTCGGAGGAATAGACCGCCGAACTTCCGGGATGCTCATCATTGCCCCCACCCGGTTTAACAAAAGACACACTTGGAAGCGTCCCTTCTTTTGCGGCCTTAATAAAATCGTTTTGATCCTTCATGTGTTTTCGCCCTTCCTTACCATCCTCATAATTCGCGAAGTATAAAAAGGGCTCATGATTGTAGGCAAAATTATTTTTACGTTCGGCAACAGCGTCATCCCAGCCTTCTGAATACCAAGCCCAACTTACATTTTTCGCTGTTAGGCGATCGCCAATGGTCGGCATAGTCTGAGAAGGTAATAATTTGGAAGTATCCGATTTCGCGGGATAAGGTTTGTTGCGAGAAAGCACGTGATTGATCGCATAACCGTCTGGCGTAACTACACCATCCTTAATCATCTTGCCATTTGCATCGAGTTTAGCAACCATTGAGCTTGGTGCATCAGGCCAAACAGGAATAGCTGCGGAAATCAAATAAATATGATTTAAATAGGATCCGCCAAATACACTTTGAAAGAAATTATCACACAATGTATACGCTTTGGCAAACGGATACAAAGGTAGCTTCTCCGTATTGTAATAGCCCATTGCTAAACCTTTGGAATCATTATAGAGGGCAAATTTATCCATTTTCCCTCCATTGATCTGCAATTGATTATGATAAAAACGGTGTGTAACATCGGGTGTCGCCTTATCCGAAGGTACATATTGGTCTATATTAAAAAATTGATTGGGTAGATTGGTTGGAAAGGAATTATTACGTGGAATTTCGGGGAGGTATTGGTAGGCTTTACCGTGCTCGTCTACCTGTAAAAAATCCCCCTTCTTGACATTCGCTATGCCATTGGCTCCTTTGAATTCGCCATACAGATTGTCAAAACTATGGTTTTCCATATAAACAACAACCACATGGTTAATTTTTTTGATCCCTTCATCGAAGGGAATCTCTTGGTGTCGGGCGTTTTTGGTAAGTCCGCAACTGCTGATACTCAAAACTCCAAGATACAAATAAAATAAGTGTTGTAACCGCATCCTGTCTTCTTTTAGTAGGTTAGACTGTAATTTCTAGAACAAACTTACAATTATTATCGTTTTCATAACCTATAATCAATGGGAATTGCGACCTACGTATCAGGTTCTTTACAGGCAGCTTTCCTCTTATCACTAAAAACAAAGACCTGTTTACCTATTAGCTTGTAGCTTCCACTTCCTCATTCTTGGTATAAAGCTTACTTCGGTAAGTTATACCCCATTTAGTAATCTCATCGATGATTGGACCCAAAGTTTTTCCGCACTCGGTCAATTCATACTCTACCGTCAGGGGTTTGGTATTTAATACTGTTCTTCTGATCAGCTGGTTCATTTCTAAATCCTGCAGTTCTTTAGACAACATCTTCGCACCTATCCCTTCAACTTCGCGCAGCAGTTCCATAAAACGTAATTTCTCGACCAACAATAAGGTACCTATAATATGAAATTTCCATTTTCCGGCTAAAATCTCCATGGTATCGTTAATGGCCAACACACGTGTTTTACATGCACCCGACGACGTTAAAGTTGCTTCCTTTTTCATTTCACTTTTTTTTATTCATGCATTACCAGCCTTCCTAGAGCATCCTATTTCCCTAAACGATCAGCGATAGAAGAATACACAAGCAAAGCTTGGCTCCATTGGCATGATTTCTTTATTCTTACAAAAATACGCATTTATAAAGTTTCAGACCACTATCTTTTTGGAAAGTAGTTTCCTTAAGGAAACTGATACCTAAAATAAACTATCTATCATCTACCTTTGTATTGGCAACATCAGAAGGAATAAATTGGCACAGTTGATGCTGCAAAATGAAAAGTGCAAATAACATATAAAAAATAAAACGATTAAAAAATGAAAAAGCAATTAATCTCGGGTTTAGCCCTTATGCTATTGTTAGCTTCTTGTCAGAACACAAATGGCGACAAAGCAACAACAACAACTGCTCAGGAAGTAACTGAACAAAAAGGACAGACTTACACTGTTGAAGCAGATAAAAGCTCATTAAAATGGACTGGTTACCATAAAGGCGGTTTAAACCCAAGATATGGTGTTTTGAAAAGCGAAGGAACACTTTCAGCTGAAAATAATACAGTTACTGGTGGTACTTTCACCATTGATGTCAATTCTATTCTGACAGATACAGCTTCTGTAGATCCTGCAACATCCGGTGGCAAAAAATCATCAGATTTGGATGCACATTTAAAAAGTGCTGATTTCTTTGACGTAGCAAAATATCCAACTGCAAAATTCGAAATCACCAAAGTTGGTCCATTCGATGCTGCGCAAGGAAAAAGTGTTGTTGCTGATGCGACAAATACGGTCAGCGGTAACTTAACCATCAAAGATAAAACGGTGAATGTAACTTTCCCTGCAAAAATTACGTTCAATGGTGACGAAGTAACATTCTACTCTAAATTTACAATCCAAAGACAAGATTGGGGTCTTACTTACGGTACAGAAGGTAATCCACAAGATTGGATGATTGCACAAAACGTTGACATTGAACTTAATGTCACTGCAAAAAATGCGAAATAGTTTTCAATAGCGTTTAGTCGCTTATAGTAAATAGATTAATCGGGTAGGTTCTACTTGATTAATCTATTTAATTTAAATAACCTCCCAATAAGAGGTCGTCTTCATTCAGGACCTGGGTCAAGTGTGAATCTTTCAAGAGGTATATGCGGTCACTGATTTCCATTACCTGCCTAAAATAATGATCTGATATCAATATTCCTTTTCGATGTTTTACTAACTGAATCTGTTCTTTAATAAGCTCAATATAAATAGGACTAAGACCGACAAAGGGTTCATCAAGTAAAGCGATGGATTCTTTGGTATAAACGATCAATAGCGTTTCAAACAAACGAATCATTCCCAATGATAGGCTACTCAATCGCCTATTCAAATTCTCTTGAACCAATGGAAGCTCCAGTAAATTAACATCATTGATTTGAAAAAATTGAAGGGCTTCAGAAAGCAGCAAATTTCTAGGCAAAAAACCTTCCTGAGGGAGATAGGTAATCTCTCCTGTTTGGTAGCCTTTTTCAAATTTAACACCTTTGCAACGCATGAAAGCAAAATCTGCTTTAATACGTCCAAATATAACGTTCATCAGGGTAGATTTCCCACTACCATTTCTGCCCAAAATCCCGACTACTTCATGCTGCGCACATGTCAAATAAAGCCCCGAAAGAATGCTCCTGCCACCACGACTAAACGATAAACTATCTATGTATAGCAGCTCGTTAGATAAATTTTCAGACTCCAACATAAAATTACAAATAACAAAAAGTCTATTACACTAAGCCTTATCAGCAGACTTATGGGAGATATATGTAAATTTTTCAGAAACACTTCTTTCTTAGGAAGATGAAAAATATATTCGGCAATAAAAGAAATAATAGAACCAATTACTTTAAACCAAAAAATGAACATATAGAACGACGCTGTTCCAACGGAATTTAGCATAAAACGTGGAGACTGTAAAAGAATACCTCCTGTCACAAATAAATTAAAGAGAATAATGAATCTAAAAAATTTTAAACTCAACCGTATCGTCTTAATGGAATTCAATTAGAAATGTATTAGCTACTTATAATCGGCGTTATCATAATAAACAGGTTTTAAACGCTGAAATGAATATAGCCAAAAGAAATGACCGAACATTATTTTTAACATTCCTTAACTTCAGCGGATGCACCTGATAGCACCTCTATATCCTTACTTTTCGGTTTGTTCTAATTTTTTCTTCAATCGCTGTTTTGCCTTACGAACCGCTTCCACCGAAACACACAGCAGTTCGCTCATACTTGCATTACTTAAATCCAATTTGAGCAGCGCTAATATCTTGAGGTCATTCTCGGTAATCTTTGGATAAGTTTGCCGCATTTGTGTCAGATAAGCTGGATACACCTTGTTAAAAACATGTTTGAATTTTTGCCACCGCTCATCGGTCATAATATGCTGCTGCAAAAGCGCATTCAGATTATCCGTAACTTGTGTCAGGTATGCCGGATCAGATTCAGAAATCTTTACTACTTCCTGCCTAAGTTGCTGGATGACGACATCGTTTTGCCGGATAGTGTCTGTAAACTCGGTCAAGGAGTTGCGTAAAATCATTAGCTCCTGATCTAACAATTGTTTTTCATAGGCAAGCGCAAGTTGGTCTTTTTCCAGTAAAGTATTCCGCATCTTAATTTTAATTTTCGACTTATTGACTAACAGAACAACTATCGCAAAAATCAACATAAGGACAATGCCTATGAACTGATACATCCGTTTTGTCCGAATCCGTTTTTCTTCCGTGGCTTGGATAGTCCGGTTGTATTTTTCAGATTCCCTTTGCCAGAGCATTTTCTGTATCTCCTTGTCATTCGTTCTCTTTTCCAACGAATCTTTCAGCATTAGATACAAATGCAATTGCTCAAGCTCCTCCCCTTCACGTCCTAAACCCCGCATAATGTTGGACTTGGATTTTGCTAGTTCCATTTTATATTTCAAAAAATAGGGTTTGTCTTCCATCAAATGCTCACAGGCCATCGTATATTGCTCGGCCAACTTCCATTCTTTCAATTCGATATACCAATTGGCTAGATTGAGATTTGCCCGCATTGCATCTGTACGTTCATTGTAACGCATGGAGAGCGCTATATTTTTCTTAACCAATGTAATAGCTTTTTCCCTTTCACCTTTTCGCCATGCATGATCCGCCAGATTACCCGAAATAATACCGATCCACACGGAATCCTTCGCCAATTTAGCCTCATCCATGGCACGATTCAAATAAGAAAAGGCTTGGTGATTGAGCGAGTCCTTTGCCAGATATACAGCAATAGAGTTGATCAGATCGACACGTTCTCGTGAAGCTGGCTTTGTAAAGGGTAAAGCCTCTTCCAAATAAACAACAGCATTTGCCTGATCACCAATATAACTGTAGAAGCTCGCCATAAATTGGTAATGCTTCACCACCAAGGGGATTTTTTTGATATTGACTTTAGATTTTAAATCATTCGCTCGTAGAAAGAACGGAAATGCTTCTTTTACCCGTCTATAGACGAAGTTGTAATACCCTTCACGGGCACAACCTAACATTTCTAATTCAGCATCAGGATGAACACGTAGCAGCTGCTCAGCCAAACGATAATAGCGCTCAGATGACGAATTTATACGATCAAAAGCTATAGAGAAACCATCGGCCATGCGCATATAATAGGCCCATTTTAAAGCAATATTCCTTTTTTTGTCTGCCAATTCAAAAACCGGAGCCAAGGCATTTCTCAACTTGATCGTATCACCGTCAAATCTGATGGGCAACAGTAGGACAGCTTCCAGTTGGACAACAGGATTCTCAATAGCAGATATTTCTGCTACAGATTGCCCATAGACATGATTAAGGTTGCCTGACAATACCAAAGAAACGAGTACAAAAGAATAAAATAAAATGGTTTTCATGCTTAAAAAAGGTCAATTTCAGCGCGCTGTCTCCCTATTGGTATAACCAATAAAATAATTTTCAATAATTCTTTAAAATTAACACGCAAAATCCTTAAAGAAAATGGTTAATACAGACATATTGCTCGCAAATCAATGCGCCCAAATCCGGTTATAAATATAATATTTATAACTTTAACATAATTATACGTTTTTATTAAAATTTCGCCTTCTTTCAACACTATTACACGCCATTAGATTTGACAGATCAGGTCTTTTATTTAACACTTTTCCAAAAAAATGAACAAAATTCAAACAAAAACAACAGGATTAACTCTCCGAAAAGGAGTATTGAAAGATCTGCAGGAAATATTAATCCTATTTTCCGGAACGATTGAGACTGTATGCGCAAATGATTATAATAACGAGCAAATTGTAGCATGGATATCATCCGTCAATAACACTGGCCGTTGGCATCGGCTAATCGAAGATCAGTATTTTATTGTAGCTGTGCTGAATCAGAAGATTGTTGGTTTTGCCTCCTTAGCTCATGGAGATTATATCGACGTCTTGTATGTGCATAAAGATTTTCAACGACAAGGGATTGCACAACAGCTTTATAATGCACTGGAAACCGAAGCTACCATACATAAAAACACTATTTTAACCGCAGACGTAAGCAAAACAGCAAAACCTTTTTTTGAAGCTAATGGCTTCAAAGTTATCGCGGAGCAGATTCAAATACGAACTGAAGTCGAAATACCAAACTATAACATGAGAAAAGATCTTTAGATTCTCTTCCGAATTTTAGAAATGCTCTCCATAGTCGATTACTTCAGTTTGCAAAAGCAGCTTACTTTCGTTATCATTCCTTAATGTCGCTGTTGCTATTTTAGTCTTTGTATCGACATTGAACTCCAGCACAGCCCCAATGTCCTTTTTATCATTAAAAAATGAAGCAAAGTTTTTAAATGTCTCAGTTTCATCAAACAAAAATCGCGCAGCACATCGGTTATTATGCTGATCATACCATTTGATATAAACATCTTTGGGAATACCTCGAGATGCCATGTCCATATCCCGAAGACGCTCATCAAAGACAAAACGTTCGGAATTATAAAATTCAAAGTCTGCGTCGAATGTTTTAATGTCGGCAGACATAACAAGTTTTGGCTGTAAAGAATACCGCGTGCGCAATTTATCCCAATAGCCATAGGGAATAGGTTTATCTGCAATAGCTTGTTGAACATCCGAAGGAATAATCGATGTATCGGACAATACCTGTTCGCGCCATTCTTGATTAAAGATATTACCATACGCTCCATTATCCTTGGATGTATCCGTAGCATGGAGCACTACTTTTTCTGCTTGATAACGACCAATTTCGACCTGACGACGTCCTGTTCCAGTGGCCCATATCACAAGTACGCCCCCCGGAGCAAAGCCCAAAATAACCTTATTATAATGTTCATCAACAGTTTTCGTCGCCCCTTTTTCTTGGTATGGTGTACTGAACAACGTGCGCAATTTATCATAATCAATCGCACCGTTCATACGATAAAAAACATCTTCAGCAAATGAATACCACGTAATGTCCAATGCCTTAGGCAATGACATCACCTGCTCATATGTACCACCCCCAGCCTGTCCCCAAACGGCGTTATAGTTCACGATATTGCCCTCACTAAATGTAAACTCATAATCCTCATCTTTCGGAAAGATAAAGCGGCCTTTATACAACTGGACGGGATAAGCTGTAGGATTACTCATCGCACAGAACCATTTATAGCGTCCTACCCTGATATTATCTTCTTGCGTGAGGCGTTCTTCCCTGAGTTCATTAAACTCACGTATTGTCGTTGAGAACGCAAATATAATCGGTAGCAAAATAAGATATCCAAGCAAAGTCGGAACCAAATATTTCCAGGATTTTACAGCCCATGTTATAATCACGCTACTAAAGAATGTCAGGAAAATACTGAGTGTTAAAATCAAGGGAAACATTTCCTTGATCACTCCGCCCAGATCCGCATAAAGTCGATGCTCGTATTCATCACCCAAGGTTGATAAAAAAAGAAGTACCGGAAGCAATAAAGAAAATAAGCAATAAAAAAGAAAACCATAGCCAAGTTCAAAAGCGAATTTTGGTTTCTCTAAGACCTTTAATTTCTTTCGAAAGAAATTAAAATGGAAATAAACCAAGGCGATAACAATAAAATAAGGCGAACAGCAAAATGCAGCATAAACTAAATTTAAATCTGCATTCTGTACAAGTAGGGTCGCGATTAGGCTGATGATGGCAACCAAAAAAGCAGAAACCGTAGCTCTTAAAATCATTGTATTTTGTTTTTAATCCAAAAAAATCTGTTGATTTCGCCTAACCGACAACAACACACTTCAAAAATAACAAGAAATGTTTAAGGAATATAAAGCGATCGATATTCAAGTACATTGATCAAATATTCGACCCAAAGTAGACAATATATTCTTTTAACAAGAATGTATTTAATTAACTTTTATCGGTTTTCGCCAGGATCGATATCCTGAGCCATTTCAAACACAGTCAGTAAAGGTCCAGCTTTCCCCCCTCTCCAGCAAGAGATCGCTCGTTATCGTAAATTTTCTTCGAAAACACTCCAATCAAAGGTCCCCTAAGGAAAGTCGAGCAAGTTTACTAACTTCGTTTTTATTCTTCAAATCATGGATATACATAATAAAATTAGAAAAGCCAAAGCGAGTGATTCGCATGTTGTACCTGAAATTATGCTCCAGGCGATGGGAGACATTATATTTCGTTTTATTCAAAAAGAAGATCCAACTGAGGCCGTACTTTTTCTAACCCAGCTTTTTAGGCAAAAAGGTAATCTCTATAGTTATGAGAATACATTTGTCGCAATTGACGATAATGAACGTATTGTAGGCTCTTTAACTGGCTACGATGCTGATCAGTTTGTTGAATTAAGACAGCCTATTTTGGATCACATGAAGGAGCAGTACAACAATAATTTGATCCCAGAAGCCGAAACAGCTGGTGACGAATTTTATATCGATTCAATTGCTGTTGCTACCATTGCACGGGGCAAAGGTATCGGAACACAACTTTTACAGTATGCGATTACACATGCTAAGCAACATGGTTTTAAACAAGTTGGTCTGCTCGTTGACCTAAAGAATCCCAATGCGCAAAAGCTCTATGAAAGGATTGGTTTTAAGCTTGGTAAAAAAACACCTTTCGCAGGCGGTGAATATTACCACATGTACATTTCCCTTGATTAAATACAGTGTTTATCTTATTTATCGCCATTCAGGCCTTATCCCGCTAATCAGTACCGTTTAAGAAGAAATCCAAGCAGCTTTGGCGGACATAACCAATTAGATCAGAAATAACCATTGATCAATTGGCAAGGATTTTGTATTCCAGATACCAACTATGAAAATTTGGGAATAATGAAAAAGCTACTTTCTATTGCGGTAGGCTGTTTAAGCCTAGTTCTGGCAACGCCAGCTTTAACACAAGCACAACACAGAGGACATGACGACCATGGCTGGCATGGCAGCAAGGATCGAGAAAAATATATCAGAAAACGAGAAAAGGAGTACGATAAATATGTCCGTGAACGCGATAAGCAAGATCGCAAATACTGGAAACATGAATATGAACATGATCATGGCCGTCCCAGATGGGCTAGCGCACATCACTACGATATGAGACATCATGTGTACTTTAGCGATTATAAAACATTCTATGATCCCTATCGGGGCGGATATGTCTATATGACCAATGGTCGATGGAACTTTTCTGTGAATGTCCCTTCTTTCCTCATTAATGTCAACTTAGGAAATGCAGCAATCCGTGTGATCAAGGACGTACCTATTGACAGAAGACCTGAAGAGTATTACGCTGATAATGAAGATTGGGACGATTAAAGACACGATCGAACTTTTTACGTTTATTTAGAATAATTACTGATAATACTGTATTTTTGCGCTGTTCATCCAATTGACAGCGCATCTATGACAAATAAAAGAGCTAAACAAAATATTCTAAAAAATATACTTGGAAAACTCCATCTTTATTTGGGCTTATTATTTGCTGTAATCTTTTTTGCTGTTTGCGTTACAGGAATGTTATTGAGTTTTGAAAAAGAGCTTACCCCACTTTTATGGCCGAAAGAACAGAAGGTAACCGTACAAACCAATCGTCTTTCCCTTGAACATATTTCCCAAAAAGCCGAAGTTATATTTCCGGACAAAAAGTTGTTTCGCATCGAAATTCCAGCAGATCCTTCCCGCAGTGTCCGCATACAGTATGGACAGAAAAAGACTGGTTACTGGTATGCATATATGAATCCTTATACTGGAGAACTATTATCCAAAGGTCGGCAGAGTGACCGTTTTTTTCAAAAGACTTTAGATATCCATCGTTTTCTTCTCGTCGAAAAAATCGGAAGTACCCTAACAGGAATCTCAGCTCTAGCGGCTCTCTTTCTTGCCCTAAGTGGTATTTACCTTTGGTGGCCCAAAAATAAATCCATGCTCAGACAACGTGTAACGATGAAAATCGCAGTCTCTCTCAAAAGAAAGGTCTGGGATTTTCACGCAGTCGGCGGTTTCTACGCATCTTTGTTTTTAATTATTTTTACCTTAACAGGATTGACCTGGAGTTTCGATTGGTACAATAAACAATTCTATAAAGTATTGGGGTCAACCCAAAAATCAACAAAAGAGAAGATCAGCAACACCAACAAACTGGCTTTTTCAGATTACCTCGTGCTGGATACGATCTATCAGCAGTTAAACCGCCTATACCCTACCTCGGGAAATATAATCGTCACATTTCCTGAAAAGAAGGATTTAGCTTTTGCGCTAACCAAGGAAAATTTTTCAAATGCGACTTTACAAATCAACCAGGCATTCTTTGACAGCAAATCCGGACAGCTACTTAAAAATAATCCTTTAGCAAAGTTACCATTGGCACAGCAGGTTCAACGGATGATGAAATCCATCCATATGGGATCGATATTTGGACTACCCTCTAAAATTATTGCATGCTTAGCCGTTACACTAGCGGCGTCTCTCCCCATCACAGGGATATGGATATGGCTAAACAAAAGAAAGAAGAAGAAACCGTCAAAAAGCCAAAAGAAGAAATCAATTCAACTTCAAACCATAGCATAGCATGCATAGTTACTTTTCTCAAACACACAATTAGGCGACAATAGAAGAGACAGATTTCATTATTTTAATGTACTTTTGCCCGGTTAATTTTTCGCTCTGAACAAGGGTCAAAAGCTTTGTAACTGCCCTGAATCTATAAAAATAGGACATTCCTTAGGCATCATGTCGATGGACTTTGCTCACTTAAATATCCTGATATCCAGCATAGAAAACGGGAATAGCTTGTTATAAATTCTACAAATATCAAGATAATATTTGCAAAGCTTAGCGTCCTTGATCGATCTATATTTGCAAATAAAATGAAACAGCATCTTCGCAGACAATTACGGATCTATAGGTATGTGATCTATAGAGAAACGTTAGTCGATCCCAGGGAACATTTTTGGTCATTTATTGGTGCCTTTGTTGGGATATTTATTATCGCCTATATCCAATCACTTCATTTACCTTCGCTGGAAAATATCTTTTTAATAGGTTCTTTCGGCGCTTCCTCGGTTTTGGTTTATGGTGCTATACAAAGTCCACTTGCACAACCCCGCAACCTTATCGGCGGGCATGTTGTCTCTGCTATTGCGGGGGTTACAGTCGCGCAGCTCCTTCCTGACATTATCTGGCTGACTGCGCCATTTGCTGTAGCCTTGTCGATCGTTTGTATGCAATATACCCGAACTTTACATCCTCCCGGTGGTGCAACAGCACTCATTGCCGTTAGCAGCGGGACAAAAATTTCAGCTATGGGATATTGGTACGTATTAAGCCCTGTGCTATCTGGCTGTATCATTTTATTCCTGGTGGCCTTAATCTTTAACAATATCACCAACAATAGACATTATCCTGTTAAAAAATCACGCCTGCGCCGTTCAAGAAGACAGCATTTAAAGGCGCGTTTTAATAGCACCAAAAGCCCGTCACACTTATAACGTACTGGAATCCCTCATTCTATCCAAATCTATCGGATAGAATGGGTACTTGATTCATACCCAAGCAAAATTCGCCAAAGAAGAAGCTAGAATGATCTATTTTGAGAATAGCAAACCGCTATAATCTATAAAATTACTTTTCCTTTAAATTAAGTAAATTCTCAAAATTAATTTGCATAAATTTTAACAATTACCTAATTTAACCGATAAAATACATATTAATACACAAAAGTATTTCTATAAGAATAATTATTTAACAAATAACCACTTAAATCAAAACCATTATTTAAAAAACACGTTAACTATTTTATTAATTACATTTAATTATATACTAACAACGTCAACCAATCATGACCAGATTTACGCAAACAGTACTGTTGATTCTGTTAATCTTCACAAGTCAACTTGTCGTTAATTGTTCCTCGGATAAGGATCCAATCGATGATATTGAAAATTCGACCAGTTGGATGGACGACCTCGAAAAATCATTAGGAACAGGCACCAAAGCCAAATTAAACAATTGGATAGCAAAAGGTTTGGACCAAACCAAACTCAAAGAGGCATTTTCTAAGTCCAAGGATAAGGCTGCTCTGCTGAATAACCTAGAAACAGCACAAAGTATTTATCATCAAAGAGTATATATTGAAGACTGGAACAATATCCCTGGAATAGAAAAATCTGATTATGTACCGAATGGCTTAGCCAATGGAAAAAGCAGCCCATGGAATAACCCCGATTTAGATTTACCTGCTGTTGAAGCAGCCAACTTTGTGGACGCTACAGCGACAGAACTACCCGCAGGCACCAAAATATATCGTGTCACTGGCGGAAATCCTGCCGGCGGCTACTGGACCAAAGAGATTCCAAAATCCGTTGGCGACGTAATCGGCGGTACTTCCGTTCAACCGGCATGGAACAACTTCAGTAAATTCTACCGCTATGAAGTGCCACAAGCCAAAACACTAAAAGTATGGCAGGGGACCACCGCAAGACAACCCATTGCCACAGGTATAATCAACCCCCATCTGCCTGGCAAAGCAATTCAGCTATTTATCCCTGCAGCTGTCAGAGATGATGCCTTTAAACAACTAGTACAAGAAATTCCTTTACCATGGTAACTATTGAACACATCAAAGCGCATTATCTGCAACTTCTGACGCTATTGCAACAGGAAGTTTCACTCAACCAGTCAGCTCAACCGTTTTTAGACTATGTTCTTCTTTATGAGAATAAATTTTCAGGCACATCAACTACAGCGGATGTACAACAGCTTCGGGAGTTTTTGAGAGGAGCAAACCGATTTGCAGATGAGTTTTCATTTTCCGATCGGCATGGCAGCCAAATACGGGCCTTGATCAAAAGTCTCTATGACCTATTGAATACCGTTATTTCATAGCTTATACAGGAGCGTTTTTGACTAGTAAGCCAAAAACGCTCTTTTACAAATTATCCTTCACATCCGCTAAAACGGTTGTCATGGCCCGATAGATTCCATACAATAAGATGAGTAGACTTGTAATTGTAAGCCCCAGATACTCCACCACCCACGCAATAAGTATAGCCACAAGGTGAATTTTACCATTCTCCGGTTTAAATGCCGCTCCCGAATAAACGTAGTAAGCGATGGAACCAAATAACACCAACCATATCATCGCATAAACATAATGAAGCGGATTTTTGCTGAGCTTTTTATTTTTAAACATGTGTCAAGTTTTATGATTTGTTAGCCATCCGTTTATCTAAACAGCAAACGGATATGTTGTCAAATGTAATCCCTAGCCCAGCTTTTCGCAAGGCACAACTATAATTCGCATCCGATGGTTTAATATTCGTGACATCGCTAAAAAAATCGGCAGCAGCAATCATCGGCATACAGCTACTTCGCTACCTTAACAACAAAAGAAAAAGTCCCTTACATGACTGCAAGAGACTTTACGATAACCGATTATTCCGATATGATTTCTATGCCGCTGGAAATTTGCTCATATCCATATAAAATATCTCCCAGGTATGACCGTCAAAATCTTCAATACTTCGCTGTTGCATAAAACCGTAGTCTTTCATTGGCGTTGGTTCAATGCCTCCGGCTTTCAATCCATTATCAACAATTTCGTTCACACGATCCAAACCAGAAACAGAAAGTGAAAGTAGTGCTGCAATCTGTTTTTTTGTATCTGCAAGCGGTTTTTCTGTAAATGTTTTAAATTTATCCGGAGATAAAAGCATCACAAAAATATGCTCACTCCAAACCATACATTTGCCTTGTTCGTCGGAAAACTGAGGATTATTCGTAAAGCCCAATTGTGTATAAAAATCCATTGACTTATTCACATCGGCTACGACGAGATTAATAAATATCTGTTTCATCATTTTAAAGTTTAATTGCTATTGATCATGCAAAGTTGAAAATTTTCATCCAAAAAAAACTTGACCTATGCGAAGATTTTTATGCAGCATCAATGAATAGGCAGCGGAATGACCATACCTTATATGGATAGCTCGTTATATGGATAGCTTGTTACTTAGCGAGCTCATTCAATTCGGCCTGTGAAAACACATGCTCACCTTTGAGATAACTATTTGCTTCTTTTAAATACGTGTAGATCACTTCTCGCCCCTTAGGATTGGGCAATTTATGTAAGTTGTGCACCAAATACTCCTTGTCCCGCAATCGATCTTTACTATAGCTTAAAAAAGAGGGCGCATGTGTCTGCACACTCCAACGAATAAAACGTAAATCGATATTATCGGGATATTTCATGATCATTTCCTCCAGAAGCTTTTTCCCTTTCTTGAATTGACCTAATTTTGTAAACGGATTGCCCATATGTTTCGCCCATAATATTTCATAAGCAGCGAGGTATCCCTTCTCCGTTGCGGAATTGGCAGCTCCTTCCAATAGTTTCAGATTCGCTTCACAGAGTTTTTTATTTTGAACAGCAGTAGCGTACTCGGCTCGCATTTTATCAACATCAACTTGACCAAAACAACATATCGCACATAATACCAAAGAGACACAGATAAAAAATCGTATAACCATTTCAATTCATTTAAAGTAAAAAATAGAACCCTGTTTTGTGATATAACAATATCGAAGAGCTTTGAGTTTTCTTATTTTTTAATCCGTTGAGAACGCTGTCTGTTTTGCCATTTTCCCAATACGATCAATAATACTCCTATTAAGACGAAAACCAAAGTTACTCCAAAGCTGTTCAAAAGAACCCTGTCCATCCCCAATTCGGAAACATTGACAAAAGGATACGGATAAAATCCAGAAAACGAACCATGCCACAACGTATAAAAAAGATAGGCTAATGGGAAGATCAACCAATAAAAAAGATGACTCCAACGGATTGTTTCCTTGCTCAAAAAACGCCACCAAAAAAGGAAAAAACTCAAAGGAGTGACCACATGTAATAACTCGTCAACCACCATTGACAAACCCTGTGGATGCGACAGAAAGCGGAGAAGGGTATTATAGATAATGCCGACAATAAGAATGTATAATGTTACGGCAGTAATGGTTTCAGGTTTAGTAAAAAATAAGCCCATTCGACTTTTTGACCAGCAAACTGAAAAAAAACAGCATAGCAGAACCATTACATTACTCAGAATTGTAAAATAACTAAAAAACTGAACTATATAGTCCACGCGACCGAGCTTCGAGACAAGAGCACTCAATACAAATTGCCCAACGACTGCAAACAAGGTAATCAAACCAATGCTACCAGCAAAAACCGATTTTAATGACTTTTGAGCTTCCATATTACGAGTGGTCTATACAATACTAAATATAAAAATTTCAACTGCTATTTGGAATTTTAAATGATCAAATCCAATGCCCCCCCACTCGAACCTGGAATCCAGATTGTAAATTATTGCAACGAATTGTAAATGGATTCAGTTTCCTTACTTACAATTATTATTTTTATAGACTATAAAGTATTGATAAATGATCAAAGTAGCCATTATCGAGGATGAACCCGCCATACGCAAAGAAATCAGCTATTTGGTCCAACAGGAAACTGACGTTGAACTTGTTGGCTGGAGCGATACGGTGACAAATGCTGTAAAATTGATTGAAGAGAAACAACCAGACGTTATACTCATGGATATTCAGCTCCGTGATGGTACAGCTTTTGACATCCTAAAAAAGCTAACCGTTATTCCACAGAATATTATTTTCATTACGGCCTACAATCATTTTGCAATCAAAGCCATCAAATACGGTGCTTTGGATTATCTCTTGAAACCGGTCGATCAAACCGAATTAAACGAAGCCTTAGCACGTTACCGGCGTAAAAGCGAAAACAATCCCCAATGGATGCAACGTTTATCAATGGCACAAGAAGCTTTACATGCCAGCGAACTTCCCGAAAGCATTGCTTTGTCTTCCATACAGCATGTACGTATCGTCCCTGTTCACAACATCGTATACTGCAAAGGAGACGGTCCCTATACTTTTTTCTTTTTAAATGATGGTACCAAAGAGTTAATCTCTAAACCCCTCAAATATTATGAAGAATTATTGCCACAGCCTTATTTCTTACGCACCCATCAATCGTATCTTGTCAACAGGTCACATATTTCTGGTGTCAATCGTTCCGAGTATATTGTCTTAAAGAACAAAGAGGAAATTCCAATTTCATCACGCAGAAAAAATTCGATCTTAAATCAGCTTTTCCCAGAAAAATGAGCGCAATGAACCGCATTTTCACTTGGCTACTACTGCCTTTGTTTTTTATCGCTTGCGCTCGAAAGAAAGACGGATTATTGCCCGACCATGATGCTATTGCTGCACAGATTAAAACGCTCGAAGACCAAAAATTAACTGCAGCAAATGGAGATTCCATCAAACAGGCCTGGTTAACGTTAGACCAAAATTCCACCGTAAAAAAAGACACGGTACTCGCTGCCCGTGTAAAATATTACCTGGCACGACTCTATGCTATGAGCGGTCAAGATTCGGCTCTTTTTTTTGTTCAACAGGCGCTTGAACTCATTGAACCCACCACTGGAAACGCAAAATACAAAGCACTTATTTACAATGGCATAGGAAACATCCGTAGCATAGAAGCAAAACAACGCGAAGCGGGCTATTATTATAACAAAGCCGCCACGATTGTTTTGTCGGATACCGCTGCAGGACTGTCAACCGAAGCAAAATCAGCAATATTATTGTCCGCTGCCCAAAATAACTTGAGCTCCTTCCAATATAACCTTGCAGAAAAAATGAATCGTTCGGTACTCCCGCTAATTGATTCACTGCCAGAAGGACATATTAACCGGCAACGCGTATTGGTACAAATGATACAGACGCTGAACACCTTACAACGGCCAGCAGAAGATATTGCCCCCTTCCTTCATCGACTCGAAGAATTACACGCTAAAAATCCAGACAAATACAACATTAGTTTTCTTTACGATTCGAAGATCCAATACTATGAAACGGCTAAGAAACCGGATTCCATTTTACATTATGAATTGCTAAAAATAGCAATAGATGAACGTTTGCACCAACAGACAGCATCCTCTATACTGATGAACAATTTATTTGTAGATTACAGTAATGTAGCCGCAATCTATGTTTCATTAAATAAACCGGCATTGGGAGAAAAATTCATCCAAAAAGCCAGCAAACTTAAAGCGCAGTTTCCCAAATTAATCTTTCCCAACAACGAAATTACATTTCAAAACAGTCTAGCAGCCGTCTATCGCCTGCAAGGAAAAGATAAAGCAGCTATAGACGTACTAAATCACCTTGTGCAATTACAAAGGGGCATTTACCAATCGGAGAATACACAAGCGATCGCAGAAATGAATGCCCTATATCAACTCCAGGCGAAAGATCAGTCTATTCGTATACTGAACGAAAATATCAAGATCAATAAACTTCAGCTACAACAAAATCGTTTAGGACTGATCATTTCCTCCCTGGCGGTTATTCTATTGATCATCATACTTTTCTTCCTATATTACAGTTTTCGCCAGCGACGCTCCAGGCAAGAGAAAGAAAAGGTTTTATTGCAGCAGCAGTTGTTGCGCACACAGATGGAACCGCACTTTATTTTCAATACCCTTTCCGCTGTACAGAGCTTCATGCGCCTGGATAAAAAAGAAAATGCCATCAAATATTTGCACCGTTTCAGTCGACTATTACGTAGCAATCTCGAATTAAGCCGTGAAAACCTCGTTCCATTAAATGAGGAACTTGAAACCCTAGAAAACTATTTGATCTTACAGCAAATGCGTTTTGAAGATGCTTTTCATTACCACATCACACAACCTGAAGATCAAGATTTAAGTGCAGTCATGCTACCACCAATGCTGATACAACCCTATGTTGAAAATGCAATTCTGCACGGTATAAACCTCGAAACGGGCGATGGTAGTATTGACATCCAGTTTGCGTTATCTGCAGATATCCTAAGGGTGACGATTAAAGATAGCGGTAAAGTCAATCCAGACATTCCTGAAATTACACATCGTTCACTCTCTGGAACAATCAGTCGTGAACGTATGCAATTGTTAGGAAAAAAAGCGAGTGTTCAGACCACCAAAGACCCCATTGCAGGCACTACGGTCACACTTCTTATTCCAATTACCTATTAACGATTTATATTATTTAAACAAACTGCAGCGCATTCAACTTGTCATCTAATATCAAGATAGGATATAAATTGTAGCGCAATTTCATTCGTTATTCATGGAAAATCAATTAAATTAATTAAATTCGTTTATAAACCAACGAAATAGCGTTTTGAACACAATTTTCAAATTTATAGTCGCATAATTTAGCCTCACAAACCACAGGCTAATTATTCTTTTATTCGGGTAACTCCTATCCGAACAGGTTTTCATTTCACCCTATTATTCTCGGTATTGTTAGCTCAGGAGAGTATTTTATGCTATTTCAGTATTTAAAATACCGTATCCCATCCTTTCCAATATCGTCGATAATATCAAAAATCAAATAAAGAATATTAAGCGCGACTACAACTCATGCGAAAAGAATATATCTGGGAGATCAAAGCACACAACACTCCCCTTCTCAAAAGATCCTGCAGCCATTGCGATAGTGATAGGTTCTACTGCAGTGAAAAGTTCAGAATGAATGCACAGAAAAAAAATATCGACGTTTGGTTGATTTATAGATGTATCAAATGTGATAACACCTACAATATGACCATTATTTCCCGTGCCAGCCCCGAATCCATCAATAAGGAACTGTTTCATAGATTTCAGGAAAACAACAGGGAGCTAGCATGGCAATACGCTTTTTCAACAGAAATCAGAAAAAAGAACAATGTTGAAGCAGATTTCGATACAATCAAATATGAAATACAGTATGAACAGCGGTTCATGGAAAATTTGCACAGCACAAACGAAGACACCTTATCCTTCAAAGTCGTCTATGCATTCAGCTTTCAGCTCAAACTAGCCACCGTCATTCGTAACTGTTTAAAACTATCATCCAGGCAGCTTGACCGACTCATCACTATGCAGGCAATTACTGTACATGGAAAATTTCTAGAAAAAAAACATCGCATCAAACATGAGGATATTGTGAAAATATCATGCGAAGCATTGAAACGCATAACCCGATAAACAAACGGCGAGCAATCCTATAATTGCCCGCCGTCTTATTAACTAAACACAAACTAAATTTCATTTCAGGTTCTCCCCCTGCTCATTGACATTATTTATTTTTGTTTCATTATATCCGCTAAAAGTTTCATGTAAAAACCTCCAACAACACTACGCGCCTTAAAGTTTTCACGGATCCCCGTAGTCGAATCATAAAAATCATTTAATGGGACACGGGATTCCGTTTGAATCGCATGATTATAGACTGGTTTCACCAAAGCTTCAAATGCTTCTTTTGACGGAGCAAATGATGCTGTCCAAAGAATCCAGTCATTTTTGGTGTAGGCCTTACGGCTATCCAATGGTATGCCGAATCTATTTTGCTTGGTCAGGTAATACTTAATTTCCGTATCATACACTTTTTGCGGAAACAGATTCAATCCCAACACTTTGTCCCAGATCAAATTATATTTTTGACTCCAGGTATTTTTATCGTCAAATGTCAGCGCGTAATGGTCGCCCGCATCTGCCATTTCCATCCATTTCGGAACCATTTCCTCCGCAATTGCACGGTATTTTTTTGCGATTGCAGTTTCACCAATGGCCTCCGCTAGCTGCGCATAACAGGCAATACCCACAATAGCTTTAACAGATAAATTGGCATTTCGTGCAAGATGACCAGCAAAATCGTCTGTACAGAGCTGCGTTTTAGGGTCAAAGCCATCTTTAACGAGATAATCTACCCAAGTTGTCAATGTTTTCCAATGCTTCCTCGCATAGTCCCCATTCCCTTGCACTTTAGCGATTGCCGCAGTTAAAATAATCATATTGCCCGATTCCTCCACAGGCATAGGCTCGCCATAGGTTTGACCATTGGCCAATGGATACGTACCCAAATCGTGAGCCGCCCAAGGATAGGGGTATTTACCGCTTTCGCTAAAATAAAATATTCCAGTTAACATCCCTTTCAACAGCTCCGGATTATAGATCAAATACAATGGTGCTGAAGGATAAGTGACATCCACCGTATTGATAAAACCACCACTATTATTTTCTTTGGAAAGCCATAGCAGTTCATTTTGTGGACTTTTCACCAAGGTATGTGCTGCTATACTTTGGCGATAAGCTAGCACACTAAGATGTGCATATTCTTTTCCACCCGATTTTAATGCATCTGCATATACAGCTTTGTCGAATGCTACGCACTTATCGAGCACATTACGATACTCATCTGCAGCCAAAGTCAGCTGATTTTCCATTGTTTCTTTACCAGAATTGTTCCACCATGGTCGCAGGTTATTTTTGAAATACTGAATCGCATAAATTTCATCGTAGCCTACCTCAACAAAACGCTCCTCCGCTTTCGCCCCCACATTGCCAAATGGAATGACCGTGTTCAGCGCAAGTGAGGTACCCTTAACAGTTTTTGCAGCGGTCGTTGTTCCCTTTCTAAAGGCGTCGACGGCTCCGCCCCTCGGACTAATAAACTGTTGCGTTTTATCCCGCTTTGGTGAAGCAACATAAAAATACCCCCAGTCTATCCGCATATCATCGGCACCTTTCTGCAAAATAGGCTGTTCGACCGTTCCCGCTTTTAGTACCGACAATTTTGCCGTTTCATATTTATCGGCGGTTACTTCCTGTGAAGGCTTATACACCGCAATATTTGTGGATGCACTTAGAAAAACTTTAACAGCATGTTGCTTGCCATCGTTTGCTTTTACGTTATACGTGATATAGCTTACCGGTCGAGCCAATAAATTCAGATCATCCATAAGCAAAGGCGACGTAAAGCTTAGTTTCAGATCCACCTTACCGGCCTGAAAATTATAGACCGTACGCGTCGCTGTTATTTCCACATCTTTTTGCACGGCTTCCTGAATTTTCGGTCCACGCTCTTTAAGCCTGTCGACCAAGCCAAAATCCAGGTAACGACCGCCAGCACTATTCTTCAAATGGATGGCAATATGATTTTGCCCGGCCTTCAAATTCGCCTTGTCAATCGGTAAATATTGAAAGCTGTTAGTCCAACCTACCTTTTCGTAAACCTTTTTCCCATTCAAAAATACGTCTATATTATCATCATGATTGAGTTTTAAAAACAGCTCATTGATGCCCTTCGGATCCGTTACGGAAAACTCACGTCTCACCCAGATATCGTCCGATTTCCAAAGCGTCTTTACCTGTTGCGCATCATCACCGATGGGTGCAAGTCCTGATTTCCACGTATTCGTATTATAAGCGGAAGACTCCCAGCTGCCTTGAGGTTTTGATTCAGTATATAGTACCGTATAAGATTTATCTTCCGAAGTCGGTAGAATAACCGCATAACTAGGCTCTTCTTTGCCAAGAAAACGATAAATATTACCATCAACATCAATTAAGCCCAACAGCGAGTGATCAGCGTCTGTCCAGTGTTTCGTTGTCGACGCATGAAGCTGATCCGTCATGGACCATATACTCAAATTGGGGTTGTGCGTAATCAATGGATAAGCCGGAGCTTTGCGTTCTTGGCCGTGTCCATCTAAAACAGTGGAAACACAGGCCACAATAACACAGAGACCTATCTTCCCAAGTTTGTTCATTGCATGAATAGATTTTTGAAAAGGTTTAATCATATTTTTTGGATAAATTAGCTACATAGTTTTCCGCATTGGACTTATGCCCAATCGTTTTAACAAAGAAAGTTGGAATAATTTAAATTCAGCTGTCGCATCGTATCATTTTACCTTCAATTTATATCATATTTGACATGCTGCCATCTAATCAAGATAATTATTATCTTTGAGAACCCGTCCGATCGTTATGTGCAAAATGACCTAATAAACATCGGCATTCAATTTTACCAACAACACAATGAGAAGTATTTACGTTTATTTCTTAATGACCATATCTTGTCTTTTTTCAACGAGCACACAACTTTATGCACAAGAAACAGATTCGGTCAATAAAAAAGAATTGGATCTGAGTTCCTTACTGAACGGAATTAGACAACAGCAAATTAATGATTCTCTTGAACGGGTAAAACTTCAGCATGAAATTGCCGATCTTAAAAGTCAAAATAGCCCCAAAAAGGAAAATTTAAAACAGCAGCTGAATGAGTTTGACGAAGAAAATAACCTTCGGAAGCAGCAGCTGAAAGTTAAAGTAGACTCCATCAAAAAAAACACCAAAAGATATGCGGTCGCGCCATTTCAGGATACGCTATTCTATATCTATAATAAACTTGGATCATCATTGGCCAAAGATCGTGCTTACAATGTGGTCAGCAGAATCCATAATCTATACGAAGATGATTTTGTGAAAGTAGATTCGTTTAAAATCGAAAACAACGAAATCAGTGCCGACATCGTATATAAAGATCTCGTCATAACTTCCGTCACAGAACTCGACGCACTACTTGAAGGAAAAAGCAAAGAAGAGATTGCGGCAAACTACCTAAAAAGAATTCAGGATTCAATCACAACGGAACGTGCAGATAACAGCATTACAAAACTTCTTACCCGTATTGGACTTGTATTGCTCATTCTCCTTGTCTTTTCGATATTGGTTCTACTGATAAACAAGTTGAAAAAATATGGTACGCAACGAATTTTGAAGGAAAGAACACAGCGGATAAAAGACATTAAGATCAAAAATTATGTCCTTGTCACTTCGGTACAAAAAACACGGATGTTTATTCATGCAATAAATATCTTACGCTGGGGCCTGATCGTCCTCATTGCCTTTATCATGCTGCCGATTGTCTTCAGTGTTTTTCCATTTACACAGAGTTGGGCATCCAATCTTATTGGACTTTTCACAAAACCCCTGAAGACCGCAGTTTTGGCCATTTGGGATTATATCCCCAATCTGATTACCGTATTTGTCATACTCGTTGTCATGCGGTATGCCGTTCGATTCATAAAGTATATTTTTAGCGAAATTGACAAAGGCAAATTGGAAATTAATGGCTTCCATCGCGATTTTGCCATGCCTACCTTTACTATTGTTCGCTTTCTGCTCCAAGCCTTCACACTGGTGCTCATATTCCCGTATTTACCCGGTGCAAATTCAGATATCTTTAAAGGAATATCCGTATTTATAGGTGTCCTATTTTCTTTAGGATCATCTTCTGCAATTTCCAATATCATAGCGGGACTTGTGATCACTTATATGCGTCCTTTCCGTATCGGAGACCGTATCACTATCGCCGACAAAACAGGCGTTGTTATCGAAAAATCACCACTGGTAACAAGGCTTCGAACGATAAAAAATGAAGAAATTACCATCCCCAATTCGTCGGTACTTTCTGGAAATACCGTCAATTATTCTACCTTCTCAGAAGATGGAATCTGCTTTCAGGTGGAATTGACAGTCGGTTATGAAGAACCTTGGCAACGTATACACGAATTGTTACTGAACATTCCACCCCGAATAAAAAGAGTCAACCTTAAACCCGCGCCATTCGTCTTACAAAAAAAATTAGACGATTTCTATGTCCTCTATGAACTGAATGTGTACATTGCTAAATCAGCGGAAATTGAACTGGCAAAGTCTGAAATTTTTCAATCGATCTTAGATGACTTTCTAGCTGCAGGAATTGAAATGAATGGTCCGCACATATTTGCTAAAGTCGACCATGTACAACAATATAATCCAAAAATGCCCAACAGCTCGTACAATAACTGATCTGAAAGCACAATTTTTAGCTGATTACTACAAAGAATATGTAATGCGTTTTGACCCGGTATGCATATTCTGTTGAATTCATCCACTGTTGTGAGCTTGTTCACTAAAGATGTAAAACATAGATTAGCTCTTCGGCTTCGACTCCGTCAGGCCAAACGACATCCCTGGATTGCGTGTATTTAAAATGAAATGACTGATTCGCTGCTTTCGACGCATCGTTCCCCACCCGATGGGATACTGTAATCTGGCCACACCCACGCACACGTGCCCATGCGATACGCGCTTCATAAAACAAACGGGATAAACCCTGGCCTCTATGACTTTCCTGAATGAAAGAAGCGATCAAAATCGCGTTTGACTCATCTGCCCTATCCAATACAACACCAGTCAGCCCGACCAATATTCCCTGGTTATACAAGCCGAACATCGCACATTTGGGATTATCCAGCATGGCCATCCATTCTGCATCACTGTACCCTGCTTCTTTTTGATAGTTGCTACCAAAAACCTCAGGGGTAGAAAATAAGGCCTCCAGTCTAATTTTTTTATATTCCTGCCATTCTCCTATTTCTAAACGTCTTAGTTCATATTTTTCCATTTCTGGCACCTTTCTTTGCTTATCTTTCAGCGTAAATATACTTAAGCAAGCGCAATAAATGAACACTGGACCAGCGACATTATTCAAATTGGACTAGCTCATTTGCACCCATTGGCCGTAATTTTGAATTAAATTAAGAAATAGTTATTTGCATGTATGTACCCAAACATTTCCAATTCGAAGATTACGCAGAAAAGGTTGAATTTATGCAACAATATAGTTTTGCGACCATTGTATCGATTAAAGCGGGGATTCCAATAGCCACACAGCTCCCCTTCCACATCTGTACAGATAAAGATCAGCTGCTTTTAACATCACACTTCGCTCGCGCAAACGAACAAGCCAATTATATCGAAAATACGCCGTCATTGGTTATTTTCTCCGAACCACATGCTTATATCTCACCACAACACTATGACAAGGAAGAAAGTGTGCCAACCTGGGATTACATCGCTGTGCATGCCTATGGCCTTGCATCCATCCTTACAGACGAAAAAGCAAAAAGTAAAGCCCTAGAACAGATGATCCTGAGTTACGACGAAACCTATTTAACACAATGGGAAAGCCTTTCCGATCGTTTTAAAAGTGGTATGATGCGGGGTATCGTCGCCTTCGAACTTGTCGTTACGGATTTGCAGGGCCAAAAAAAATTAAGTCAAAATAAAAGTGAAACAGAAAGACAGCGTATCCGTGATTTTCTGGAAAATAGCGACAATGAGCTCGAAAGAAATATTGCCGCAGCAATGAAAAATGGATCGATAAGTAATGAAAAAAAATGAACACACACACTGACATAGCAATCACACAGGTAAAACTAACAGATATTGACCTGCTGCAGCAAATAGGAAAAGCAACATTTATTCAGACCTTTTCAGACACGAACACCGAAGAAAATATGAAGACCTATCTGGCCGAAGGTTTTTCAAAGGAAAAATTATTGTCCGAGCTCTGCAATAACGAATCTGAATTTTACTTCGCTGTCTTAAAAAATGATGTTATTGGCTACCTAAAAGTAAATACCGGCCAGGCCCAGACCGAACAACAGTGCCCCCAGGCATTAGAAATTGAACGCATCTATGTATTACAGGAATTTCAGGGTAGAAAAGTGGGGCAGTTATTGTTTGAAAAAGCACTAGCCTTAGCCCAAATAAAAGCAGCTTCATTTATCTGGCTTGGTGTTTGGGAAAAAAACTTGCGGGCAATCAATTTTTATCAGAAAAATGGTTTTGTCGCATTCGACCAGCATATTTTTCAACTGGGTGAGGATAAACAAATAGATATCATGATGAAAAAAACAATACCACCGCACCATGCATGAGTTTATAGCAGAAAATATACAGGTCATACAACAACGCATAGACGAAGCCTGCAAAGCAAACCGTCGCGATCCCCGCGAAGTAAAATTATTGCTGGCCACTAAAACCGTACCTGCCGAACGTATCGAAATCGCACTACAAACTGGTCAAACTTTAATTGCTGAAAATAAAGTGCAGGAACTGAAAGACAAATTTGAGTATTTAAACGCTGTTCCCCATGTCAATCATTTTATTGGTCATCTTCAAACCAATAAGATCAAGGATCTGCTCAAATGCAACGTATCCTGCATCCATTCGATCGATCGTATAGATCTCGCCGAAAAATTGCATCAGCGACTTTTAAAAGAAGATAAAACCATGGAAGTGCTCATCCAGGTAAATACTTCCTTCGAAGAGAGCAAGTACGGCGCTGCGCCAGGGGAAGTGATCGGCCTGGTTCAGCAAATAGCAACATTAAGCACACTAAAGATTAAAGGACTGATGACTATCGGTATATTGAGTGCTGAGGCCGAACAGGTACGTGCCTGTTTTAAATTGCTCAAACAAATTCAACAACAGCTTATAGCCCTAGCTATTCCCGGTGTATCGATGCAAGAATTGTCGATGGGCATGAGCGGAGATTTAGAGATAGCGATAGCGGAAGGTGCTACGATTGTCAGGGTAGGCACAGCAATTTTTGGACAACGCCCAACACCAGATAGTTATTACTGGAATGAGAACCTATAACATAAAAACCAATGCAGATACATTTTATACAACACGAAGTCTTTGAAGCACCCGGGGCCTATTTAACCTGGGCGGAAAAACAACAGCATTCAGTTACTTTCTCCCATATTTATCAACAGGATCCCCTTCCAAAAGAAATAGATTCCATCGATGTGTTGATCATTATGGGCGGACCTCAAAGCCCAGATTCATCCCCGTCCGAATACCCTTATTTTGACGCTAAGGCCGAAATTGCTTTCATCCGCCGATGTATTGATGCCGGCAAGGCGGTTGTTGGTATATGTCTGGGCGCGCAATTGATTGGCGAAGCGCTGTCAGCAACGTACAGACATAGTCCGCAAAAGGAAATTGGGGTTTTCCCCATCACGCTCACAGAGGAAGGAATAAACGACAGCAAAATAGCACATTTTGGCAGCCCATTACCGGTCGGACATTGGCACAACGATATGCCTGGACTTACCCCAGAAAGTAAAATCTTAGCAAGCAGCGTCGGCTGCCCTCGACAAATTGTTCGCTATACAAATCTCGTCTACGGATTTCAATGCCATATGGAACTTACTACTGAAGTCGTCCGGCTTTTGATAGCTGCAGAAGAAGATCTCTTTCTTCAAAGCCAATCGCTCCAGTTTGTGCAATCACCTGACGAAATTCAGGCTTATGATTACCGCGAAATGAACAGCAAACTTCATACATTTCTAGATTTACTTGAATGTGCATACACGAGAAGTTTAATAAGTAAATGAAGGGTATCTGTCTAAACGGGAGCGTAAAAATTTACAGCAGTAATTCATTCGTTGGATAAAAAATAGTAGATTTGGTGTAACACAAAAAAACTATTGATGAACCTAAGACGCAGTCAACTTTTAAAAATGGGCTATCTAGCCCTTCTGGCAATTCTCCTACACGCCTGTGTTTCCCAAAAAGAAAACAAAAATCTGACTTGGTATCAACATCAGGTTATCGAGCAGCTTGTCCCGGAAACTGATTCCAGTTATAGAGTTCAAATTGGTATTATGGCTGCTACCTTCTGGCTAGACAATCAGGATGGTCAACTGGCCGAAAAATTGAACCTCCTGCAACAGAGCTACACGCAACGAAATAAAGTCGATGTCGCTGTTCAGCAAGGTACCAACAAAATCATTCGCGTCACTAAATCAGAATAAGACTAGCTTATTTAAGGCAACACAAATGATTTTGGTACCCGCCAATACTTCAATTATAGTTAATATCTTCCGCCTGTACACATCATCCACTACATGATATTCTTTGCTATCTTTTCAATACGGTCCTTACAGGCCACATTGTAAATTAAGCGATTTTATTCATTAATATAATTTGAGGCGCTTCCTGCAATTTTTCACCGGCAACTTTTCCGAATGCGACAATATAAGGTTGTTGATTATGCGCATCCAAGCCCGCCTGATCTTCCCAGATTTCATAAAATATAAACTGGTTTTCATCACTGTTTACCTGATGCAGATCGTACTGTATACAAGCTGCTTCCTTTCTACTTGCTTCGACCATTTCTAACAATAATGCCAATACTTCTTCCCGATGTGCGGGAACTGCCTTTAAAATTGCGGTTAAATATACCTTCATGTTATTGATTTTTATTTTGGTAATTTACTCTTTTCATCGCAATAACGCCATGGATAAAGCGATTTATCGATCAATAAATTTTTAGTTTAACGTAGTTTCCAAATGGAAGACCTCTTCCAAATATTGTTTATATTCCTTTTCGTAATTGTCGACACGTTCTTGAGACGCACCCTTCTCCATATCATGAAAATGGAAGCTTCCCAGATGTTCCAATCCTGCAAACTGATTCATCTTGTGAAAACCGAATAAAACACCGGCATCAACGGAATGCTGATCAAAAAACTCATTTTCCATTGTAAAGGCTGTATCAGGAGCATTCCAGCTCGAAGTCACCATGTATTTTTTACCATGCATCAAACCTCCGGTACCATAATTAATAGCCGGATTCTTACGTGAACGACCATCATTTTTATAGATACCGTTGTTGTGACCCGCCGTAAAAACCTCATCGATATACAGCTTCAGACGGTTCGGAACCTGAAACCACCATACAGGAAAATGGTAAACGATAATGTCTGCCCATTTAAAATTTTCAACTTCAACCATTGGATCAAAATCATCGTTGATATTGGTTACCCTTGTTTCAAGTCCATTTTCAGCCAATGTTTCAACCGTCCAATTTGTTATTGTGGTATTGAAAGAACCACCCGAGTGTGCGAATTTCTGTCCGCCGTTGATAATAAATATTTTCATTTCTATAATTTTTCTTATTGATAACACAAATTTCTATCATATTTTTAAATCATACAAATAATTTAAATTGTATATTTGTATCATAAAAATAATAACTATGAAATGGAACTTAGAATGGCTTCGTACATTTAAGGCAATCTATGAAACCGGAACATTATCTGCAGCGGCACAGGAATTGTTTATTTCTCAACCTGGTGTCAGTCTACATCTGAATTCCCTGGAAGCCTTTACCGGGCACAAGCTTTTTGATCGATCTGCGCGAAGAATGGTGCCGACCGAAAAGGGGAAAATCTTGTACAACTATGTTATTGACCCACTTAAAAAACTAGAAACCGGTGAACAGCATTTTCACAAACGTGCATTGGACGAACGTGTCACAATCAGTATCGGAATGTGTTTTGAGACCTTTCAATACACATTGGAAGAACATATTGCACAGCTCCCCTTTAATTTAATTATCAAATTTGGAGAATATCCTCAGATGCAGCAGGATCTTGATAATGGTTTATTGGATCTTATTATTACACCTCAAAAAGGAAACCAGCAGAATCTACAATACGAAGCTTTCTCAAAAGAGCGCATTGTCTTGATTGCAGGGTGTCAGACCGACACATCCACACTCGAGTCACTACTGAGCGACAATAAAATTAAGGAAGCAGCCCAGCTTCTAAAAAAACAATTGTGGTATAGCACGGCTGCCGATATGGATCATTTAAAAAACTATTGGTCGACACACTTTGGCGAACATCCGGACTTCAGCCCCAATTATATCGTTCCAAATATCAGTTCAATTATACGTTGCTTGAGCAACAATACTGGCTTTTCCATTGTTCCCGACTTCCTTTGTGCCGAAGCACTTGCATCCGGAAAAATAAAACTAATCTGGGAAGGGACTTCTCCCGTGGAGAATATACTTTACTTTGGAACGAGAAAGAAAACCATGTATCAGGAAGAAATCGGTCAATTGGAAACGCTGTTAAAAGAGAAATGGTAGATCACCGGGCAATTTCTTGCCGATAGCCCGATTTCCGCTACTGATGCAGCATTTTGCTTAAAAATTCGGGCGTAACGCCGATATATGCGGCAACTTGTTTCTGCGGAAGACAGTCGATCAATGTAGGATAACGTGTACAGAACTTTTCGTAACGTTCTTTGGCAGCTAGACGGAGATTCTCCATCGATCGACTTTGATAATAAACCAATGCATTTTCGGCAAGTATCCGAAAATAGACATTCAGTTTCGGAATCTCCTGATAGAGCCGATGCAGATCTACTTTGGAAATCATCCATACCTCAGATTCAAATACCGCATCAATGTATAGGTTGCCCGGTTTTCCGGTTACCAAACTATACATATCGCCGATCCACCAGCCTTCGGGAGCAAACTGTTGAATATACTGAAAGCCGTTTTCATCCACGCAATAACTTCTTAGACAACCCGAAGCGACAAAAATAGTGTACCTGCTCAGATCGCCCTCCAACAGCAAATATTGTTTCTTCTTCACTTTTTTGGATATCACAACAGCCAATAGGCGTACGATTTCATCTTCCGTGAGGTCGATCTCTTTCTGAATACTCTTCAACAATAGCTGTTTGTCCATAAAAACAAAGGATGATACACAACAAACATAGATAAATTGATGTTTGTATCCAAAAAAATAGACAAGCAGCGCCTTTTCTCCGAAGGGAATACACTTAGCTCTTCTAAAAGAAATACATTTTGTTCTTCAGCGAAAAGGCGCATAGGATACTTATATATTTACGGATGGCCGTCCCGAAGCAATGGTATGCGCTTCCTTCAAGACCTCCGAATAAGTAGGATGTGCATAAGACACCCTTGCCATGCTATCGGCGGTGATTTCATATTCCAAGCCCAAAACACCTTGGGCGATCAGATCGGCCGCACGTGCTCCAATGATATGAACCCCCAAAAGTTCGCCATATTTAGGATCGGCCAACACCTTTACAAAACCTTGCGTATCCATCCCCGCGCGAGCACGGGCATTTGCGGAAAATGGGAATTTCCCAATCGTATACGCTATACCCTTTGCTTTGAGCTCCTCTTCTGTTGCGCCAACAGAAGCCACTTCAGGCCAGGTATAAACCACGCTAGGGATCCGATCGTAATGTACCTTTGGTTTTTGGCCGTCGATATGTTCGACAACAAAGATTGCTTCTTCTTCAGCTTTATGAGCCAGCATAGCTCCGCCGATCACATCACCAATAGCATAAATGTGAGGAACGGCCGTCTGTAACTGCTCGTTGGTAACGATCATCCCTCTCGCATCCAATTGAACAGCTGTATTCTCCAAACCAAGCCCCGCTGTAAATGCTTTCCGTCCGACAGCGACCAAAATATAATCCGCCTGTAACTGTTGCTCGTTACCAGCTCGATCCCTAAAGAAAACGTTTGCCGCAGTGCCTACATTTTCTGTTTTGTAAACAGCCTGTTCAAGCAAAATTTTAATGCCATCATGCAGCAGTATCTTTTTCAATGCATCTCCCAATTCATGATCCATATTGGCAAGGAGACGATCGGCATATTCGATAATCGTGACCTCACAACCCAATCTATTGAATATGGATGCCATCTCAACCCCAATTACACCGCCGCCGATAATAACAATTTTATCTGGCTTCTCTTGCAAAGACAACGCCTCTGTTGAGCTGATTATACGTTTTTTATCTATGGTTACTCCCGGAACAGTCGCTGGTTTGGAACCCGTAGCGATGATAAATTTCTTAGCTCCAAGCGACAGCCGTTCCCCCGCTGATGTAGCAATCTCCACCGTTGAATTATTGACAAAAGAAGCCGTTCCATGGATCACCGTAACCTTATTCTTTTTCATCAGGAAATTCAGTCCCTGCGTATTTTGCAACACCACTTTATCTTTACGCGCATACAGTCGATCAAAGTCCACCGATAGTCCCGCTACCTGAATCCCGTGTGCAGCAAAATGCTGCTGTGCTTCATGATAATGATGCGTACTATCCAAAATTGCCTTTGTGGGAATACAGCCCACATTGGTACAGGTACCACCCAATGTATCATATTTCTCTACAAGTGCGGTTTTATACCCCAATTGGGCACTGCGAATCGCCGCAACATAGCCGCCTGGGCCAGACCCAATGACAACCAAATCATATTGTTCCATATACGAACTATTTTTAGTTAACAAAATTATTTACGACCAAAACAGGTCTTACAAGTACGCCCCGTATAGTTGCCACCATCCAAAAGGCTACGATAAAAATTTCAATACATACGCCAATCATAACACAAAATAAAATACCAAAAGGTATATTTAAAAACAACAGAAAATACCGTACCATACATAAATATTGTATTTAATTAAAATCAGTACAAACCTACAAATAAAATACCAATCAGTATATTATTAATAAAAAAAATAGATCAAAAAAAATAATATGAAAGTCAATTCTACGCAGAAGAGATTGTGCTTATGTTTAGGATAAAGGGATATTTTTTAACTTGCTTTCAGATTAGCACCAACAGCGTCAAACAATTATTTTCAAATGAAACAGCATAATTACGTCGCCACAATTACGTGGACAGGAAATCGCGGCAGCGGAACCGATCATTATAAAAACTACGAAAGAAGCCATCGCATTAGCATTGACGGCAAAGCTGAGATTGAAGGTTCTTCGGATCCAGCGTTCCTGGGAGACCCCAGCAAACACAATCCCGAAGAACTATTGCTTGCCTCCCTGTCCTCCTGCCATATGTTATGGTACCTGCATTTCTGCTCGGTCAATAAAATTATTGTAGAAGAATATGTAGACCATGCAACAGCGATCATGCTTGAAGAAGAAAGTGGAAAAGGCCGTTTTAAAGAAGTTACGCTAAATCCTTCGGTCCGGGTAAAAGATGCAACGATGATTGCACAGGCCATTGAATTACATCAAAATGCAAGTGAATATTGTTTTATTGCCAATTCAGTAAACTTTCCGGTCTTGCACACCCCCAACGTCAGCATCAGCACATGCAGCTAAATGAGAGAACTTTCTTCTTCACATGATATGCTGCGAAATAATATGCTACGACATGACATGCTGTGAATTGACAAGAACGGCGATAACTGATCCAACGGTTTCATAGCTTAGCACTATTTATTGGCTAGCCGCTCCTGTAACTCCCGACGGAAAGTAATACCGACCGGTAGGGACGTATTATTGATCTGTACCATTCCATGCTCATATTTGATCACCTTATTGATCGAAGCAATGTAAGATTTGTGGATACGGATAAACTTTGATGCCGGCACCTGTGTGAGAATTTGCTGGGTGGTGCTTGCGGTCAAAAATGTCTGACTAGGAGTGACAATTTTCACGTAATTGCCAAAGCTCTGGATAAAATCGATCTGCGATAATTTAACGTCAATAATACGGCCATCCATGCGTATACTAATTGATTTGGGTTCTTCCTCCTGGGGCGACACAGCCGTGTTATAGGATAAAAAACGTTGAACAGCCTTAAAAAAACGAGGAAATGAAATAGGTTTTAACAGATAATCAACAACGCCATAATCATAACTCTCCAAGGCGTATTCGGAATATGCTGTTGTCAAAATCGTTTTGGGCGGGTTATCCAGCATCTTCAGAAACTCCATCCCATTAATTTCGGGCATTTCAATATCCAGGAAGATTAAATCTACTTTGTTCTCCCGAAGAAACTCCAATGCCTCAAAAGCATTATAACACTGAGCGACCAACTGCAGATCAGTACTTCTTTCAATATAATTTACCAGTACATAATGCGCCGCAGGTTCGTCATCAACCACAATACAGCTATTTTTATTCATTGTTTAAAGATTTATAACCAATGACACCTCATACTCCTCTTTTTTGGAATTTGTCGTTAATGTATACCGATTAGGATACAAAAGCTTTAACCGCGCTATTGTATTTTCCAGACCTATTTTCGCCGAAAAAACATTCCTTTTCTTCACGGGAACAGAATTCCGTACATGCAAATATAAGTTCCCTTTTTCAATCTTGATCGAAATATGTACAAAACAATCTTCAATACTGCAGGTTCCGTGTTTAAAGGCATTTTCTACGAAAGTAATCAATAGCATCGGCGCTATCTGATAATTGATATCTTCTTCTTTTTGATAATCAAATTCAATTTTCGTGCGATAACCTAACCGTTCGCGCTCCAGCTCGATATAACTTGAGATAAAATCGATCTCATCATCCATCGCAACAAATTCCCGATCGCTGCATTCCATCTGATAACGGAGAAGCTGGGAAACTTTGATGATCAATTCGGAGGTACGTTCCGGATACTTTAAATTAATACCATAAATGGTATTCAATGTATTGAATAAAAAATGTGGATTGAGCTGTTTTTTTAAATGGGACAATTGCGTCTGATTGGAAAGCAGTTCACGTCGGGTCTTCACCCGTTGGAAGCGATAAAACTCTATAAATTGGATACTGCCCAATATACAGATCAACGAACCCAATAATACACCAAATTGATAATGGAACGTTTTCTGAACAAGATTCTTGTAAAGAAAACAATTCTTGTAGATCACATTATCTGTTAGCTCTTTTAATATGAGTGCAAAAACCAGTAGTGTTGCCACCGACGCCAAAATATACAACAGCGGTTTATTCTTCTTAAGTAGCAATGGCAACAGGAAAAAGCGATTCAATTGCGCATGCGCATAAAGGATCAAAAAATAGAACACCCCCATCAAAAATCCCTTCCAGCTCAGGATCAAAATCCAATCGTTCAAAGTAAAGAGGATAAACGAAAAGATCAATAGCACGATCTCCTGTATCACCTTGTTCTCCAAAACCTTTCTCATAATCCTTTTTTTGTTAAAAATCTGTTACAAAGTAAAAGTTTTAAGTTTATAACAGTAGAAAAATAAATGACGAATTAAATTGGTCACTTTTAAACGCTATAGATCATTTTAAAGGGACATCGCAATTCATCTCATCGCTATCTTCGTGTCCATAAAATGATAGATAACCTATGCTGAAATTGAATTTAGTGCTGTCATTGGCTGTATCACTTGCGACCTCCTCTTCCTTCGCCCAGAAGCTTACGCTTCGCGATGCCGTAGAACAGGGTATTGCAAATTATGGAAATATCAAGGCAAAGGAATATTATCTCCAGTCCTCCCTGCAGACCAATGAACAAGTCAAACGCGACTTTTGGCCCAATCTGAACATCGTAGCCCAACAGGACTTTGGAACAGTCAACGGACAAAATGGTCCACTGTATGGATTTGGTGGGCTGGGTGTAGCTTCTTCGGGAGCCGCTCTTCCAGAACAAAATTGGAATGCCGCATTTGGTGCGCTTTACTTAGCCAATGTCAATTGGGACATTTACACCTTTGGACGAAAAAAAGAACGTATCGAATTGGCCAAATCCGATACCAAACGACTACAGGCCGATCTCGATCAGGAACAGTTCCAGCATAAAATCAAGATTGCTGCGGCTTACCTCAATTTATTGGCTAGTCAACGATTGGAAAAAAATCAACAGATGAATCTGGATCGTGCACTGGTATTTTTAAATATTGCCGCCACCAAAGTAAAAAACGGAATATTGCCCGGAGTGGATTCAACGCTTGCTTCAGCGGAAGTATCACGCGCTAAAATCAGCCTCAATCAGGCCCGTGAAAATGTTAAGGAGCAAAACAACAAATTGACAGTATTGATGGGAATACCAGCAAAAGACCTGCAAATAGACACCTTGCTCGTTCAGAAAACACCCGTCGAGCTAACTCCCCTTTCAGACAACTTGATTGAAAGTAATCCTATTCTGCAATTTTATAAAAGTAAAATTGAACTTGGCGAACAGCAGTTGAAACTATCAACCAAAGAGTATCTTCCCACTGTAAGTGCCTTTGGAGTCTTTCAGACCAGAGGATCTGGCTTTAAAAGTGACTACATCACGGATTTACAAGCCTATAGCACAAATTATTGGCAAGGGGTTCGTCCCAGTAGGCAAAATTATCTCTTGGGATTGGGCATAAACTGGAACCTGACTTCGATTGCGCGTATCAATAAAAAAATCAGTGCACAGCGCTTTACGAACGATGCCCTAAGGGAAGAATACCAAACTGCCGAAGCCCAATTGACAGCGCAGCTGGATGCCGCTGATGTGAAAATCCAATTGGCCCGAAAAAGTGATCTAGAAGCTCCCCGACAAGTGTCGGCAGCTCAGCAAGCTTACAATCAAAAAATGACGATGTATAAAAACGGTCTAGCGACGCTTGTCGATGTGACGCAGACCCTTTATACACTAAATAGAGCCGAAACCGATCGCGAGATCGTCCACATCAATCTTTGGCAGTCGCTTTTACTAAAAGCCGCAGCTGCGGGAGATTTTGATATTTTCAACAAAGAACTATAAATAACATTACATGAATTTAATACGTTTTGCCTTACGCAAGCCGATATCTATCCTCGTACTCGTATTGGGACTTATTGTCTTTGGCATAGGTGCCGTTCGATCGATCAAGGTGGATATCCTGCCAAAAATGAACCTTCCGGTTATTTATATTGCCCATCCATTTGGTGGCTATTCGCCGGATCAAATGGAATCTTACTTTGCCAAAAACTACGTCAATATCCTTCTTTTTGCCAATGGGGTCAAGTCTATTGAGACCAAGAATATTCAAGGTCTGACCTTAATGAAAGTATCGTATTACGAAGACACCAACATGGCACAGGCTGCAGCCGAGCTAAGTGCCCTGGCCAATCGGATCCAGGCCTCCTTTCCTCCAGGCTCACAACCGCCGTTCATCATTCGTTTTGATGCCTCCTCCCTTCCTGTAGGCCAGCTGGTATTGAGTAGTAGCAAACGGTCCAATAATGAACTACAAGATCTGGCCAACGTCTATGTCCGGGCATCGTTTACGTCAATCCCCGGTCTACTGTCGCCCCCTCCTTTTGGGGGAAGTCCACGTACAATTGAGGTCAACGTTGATCCCGATTTAATGCGGAGCCACAATATGACACCCGATCAGGTCGTGGAAGCGCTAAGACTGAACAATCAAACCGCTCCGGCAGGAAACGTACGTATTCAGGACAAAAACTACATTACACCAACGAACAACACCATCAAGGATGTCAAAGATTTTGAAAAAATCCCGCTATTTAAAGGTGGAGTACAAAATCTTTACCTTGGCGATATTGCTACCGTAAAAGATGGTGCCGACGTTACCGCAGGCTATGCTTTGGTCAACGGCAAACGTTCCGTATACGTCAGTATTGCCAAAGCCGGCGATGCTTCAACCTGGGAGGTTGTCCAAAACTTAAAAGCAGCCTTACCAAAAATTCAGGAAAATTTACCCGACGACGTCAAACTATCCTATGAATTTGACCAATCCGTCTATGTCATCAATTCCGTAAAGAGTTTGATTACCGAAGGTGCAATCGGCGCTATCCTGACCGGACTAATGGTCCTCCTATTTTTAGGTGATCGAAGAGCTGCACTGATCGTTATCCTAACCATTCCGATATCCGTGATCTCCGGCGTGCTCTTTCTAAAGCTCTTCGGGCAGACCATCAACCTCATGTCCCTCAGCGGACTAGCCTTGGCTATTGGTATCCTGGTCGACGAAAGTACGGTAACGATAGAAAATATACACCAGCATCTGGATATGGGCAAACCCAAAGCCTTGGCGATCTGGGATGCCTGTAAAGAAATCGCCTTACCCAAATTATTGATCCTGCTCTGTATACTAGCCGTATTTGCGCCGGCATTTACCATGACAGGCATCCCGGGTTCGTTATTTCTTCCCCTGGCTTTGTCCATTGGATTTTCAATGATCATATCCTTTCTCCTCTCGCAGACATTTGTTCCTATCATGGCCAACTGGCTTATGAAAGATCATGCGCATAAAGCGCCACATGCGGTCCAACCTACGGGTTTAAATACAGATGAAGCTCAATTTGCAGCAACTGGACTGAGTGTAGAATCAGAGCAGGATACCCTAAATCAGAAGAAACTATTGGTGGAACGGGAAGACTTTAACAACGATGGAAAGATCAGTATTTTTGAACGGTTCAGAAACAGATTCATGAAAATGATCGACCGTTTGTTCAAAAGGAAGAAAACCATTACCGTAGTTTATCTGCTGGGAGCAATAAGTCTTGTTGTCATTTTACTTTCCACAATTGGACAGGATGTATTTCCGAAAGTTAACTCCAGTCAGTTCCAAATGCGCCTCCGTGCGGCTGAAGGTACGCGTATCGAACGCACCGAAGAAAAAGCAAAACTAGCGCTGGCCGAACTGGAAAAACTGGTTAGGAAAGAACATATCAGCATATCCTCTGTCTATATCGGTCAACACCCCGGGCAGTTTTCAGTATCACCGATCTATCTTTTCATGGCTGGTCCACATGAAGCTGTTTTCCAGATTGCACTGAAAGACTACCATCACGATATGGATAGTTTCCGTGATGAATACCGAAAACGCCTGAAAGCGGCAGTTCCCGATGTACAGGTATCCTTTGAACCGATCGAACTTACAGATAAAGTATTAAGTCAGGGATCGCCCACTCCCATTGAAGTTCGGATAGCAGGAAAAAACAAAAAGAACAACGAGAAGTACGCCGGTAAGTTGATTGAGGAACTAAAAGCCATCCCTTATTTTAGAGATGTGCAGTTAGCACAATCCATTAAATACCCTTCTTACGATATTAAGATAGATCGCATCCGGGCTGCACAACTGGGTATCGATCTCAGCGAAGTAACACGATCGCTGATCGCTTCCACTTCTTCCTCGCGTTATACCGAAAAAAACACTTGGATCGATGAAAAAGCAGGACTTTCTTACAACGTCCAAGTTCAGGTTCCCATCGATAAAATGAAAGATGAGAAAGAAATCGGTGAAATCCCTTTATTGAAAAATTCAGCGCGACCAATACTGAGCGACGTTGCAACGATCACACCGTCCTTCACCTATGGCGAAAACGACAATTTAGGTGCAATGCCTTATGTATCAGTTACAGCAAATATTGATCATACCGATTTAAAAACAGCCTCCAAGGATGTACAGCGCAGTATCAAAGCCCTTGGTGAACTTCCTCGTGGTTTATCGATGGAGCAAATTGGACTTGGAAAAGTATTGTCAGAAACCATGAGCAGCCTCGAATCGGGTTTGGCCGTAGCCATTATCGTTATATTCCTGATGCTATCGGCTAACTTTCAGTCGTTCAAAGTTTCTCTGGTTGTGCTCACCACAGTGCCTGCGGTTGTGCTGGGCTCATTGCTTCTGCTGTTGTTAACCGGATCTACCCTCAACTTACAATCCTACATGGGGATTATCATGTCGGTGGGTGTATCCATTGCGAACGCTGTTTTGCTCATCACCAATGCCGAACATATCCGTCGGCATAATGGCGATGCCCTAGCTGCAGCGCGTGAGGCAGCATCCTTACGACTTCGCCCTATTATCATGACCAGTTTGGCCATGATTGTCGGTATGCTCCCGATGGCCATTGGTCATGGTGAAGGTGGCGAACAGGTTTCACCACTCGGTAGAGCCGTAATTGGAGGATTACTATTTTCGACATTTGCCGTACTCGTCATCTTACCGCTTATATTTGCTTGGGCGCAAGAAAAAAGCAGTACACAATCGATCTCATTAGATCCTGAAGACAAAGAAAGTAAACACTATATTGCGGCATTAAAACCTTTATCGTAAAAGCAGTATAATCTATAAAATATGAAAAATAATTTGTTCAAAATATTAGCTATCGCCGGCCTGATTGCCTCCTTAACAGGATGCCATTCGGCTGCCGAGGAAAATGCAAAAAAAGAAAGTCCCGAAGCTGCAGCTCCGGCAATGGAGACATTTGTACCCACCAAACAGAAATTAACAAATAAAATGCAGATCCCCGGAGAAATCACGGGATTCCAGCAGGTCGAGATTTACGCCAAGGTCAGCAGTTACGTCAAAAGTCTTAACGTGGACATCGGAAGTAAAGTCCATGCCGGTCAACTATTGGCTGTATTGGAGGCTCCCGAATTGAGTTCACAGCTTTCAGCAGCCAAATCGCGGCTGAAATCACAGGAGGCGGTCTATATGGCTACAAAAAGCACTTACGACAGACTCTTCGAAACCAGCAAAGTAGAGGGAACGGTGGCTAGACTGGATCTTGAGGTTGCTGAGTCAAAAAAGAATGCTGATTTTGCGCAGTACCAAGCCGCTAAATCGGCCTACGCAGAGGTACAAAACCTGTTGAACTATCTGGAAATCAGAGCACCCTTCGACGGTGTAATCGCAACAAGAAATGTCAATCAGGGTGCCTATGTTGGTCCTGCTGGCCGTGGCTCGGAAATGCCCATCATGACCATTCAACAGCAACGTAAACTGAGGTTAGCCGTTGCTGTTCCTGAACAATATTCGGGTTTCCTGACCGAAAACCAGCCCTTACAATTTACTGTCAAATCATTGCCTGGGCAAACCTTCTCGGGTAAGATCGCACGTAAATCGGGTGCCCTGGACAGCCGATTAAGATCCGAACGGGTAGAAATTGACATTAACAATACCGACAACAAGTTATTGCCCGGCATGGTTGCAGAGGTCGAATTGCCTTTAACATCGCAGGATAGTACTTTTGTTGTACCGAAATCAGCCGTATTTACTTCGGGCGAAGGAAGTTTTGTGATTGCTGTTGTTTCGAACAAAACACAACGTATTCCTGTACATAAAGGACGTAGCATCGATGGTCAGATCGAAATATTTGGTGACTTAAAACAAGACACCAAATTGGTCAGCAAAGCGGATGAAGAGATTATAGACGGTACATCAGTCAAATAGGACTTCTCCTAATTCCTAAACAAAAGAAAGACCGACCCCAGTTGTAATGGGTTCGGTCTTTCTAATTTATTCGGTCTTTCTAATTTAAATGCCCCTAAATTTAAAGGGTTGGGCAGCCTTTAACAGCGTATTTGAATTGCCTTTGTGACAAGCACTATTCAGCCGCTTTTGGGTCTATCGCTGCTGCCGCCGCAGTTAACGCCAAGGCACCTCCTACAAGCATTGCCCCCTGCCCCTTTTTTTCCTTAACAGCCAGCACGTCTCCGCGCTTATTATACAGTTCGATAATATTATTAAGGGCTACTGAACCGGTCTGCCAGAGCTGTGCCGCATAAAATTTTTGTTCCGTAGTTTTAACAATAGCTTTACCATCTTCTAAAATCGAATAACTTAAATAACTACGTAAACTGTAAGGTGAGTCAGCGCCTTCAAATCGAGCAAGTTTTACCGCAAAACTCTCGCCACTCATATCATACATATACACTTTTTCTTTTTGGGATGATCGTACAATGGATTTAACATCGTTTTTAAAATCAAAATAATGCCCATCTACATAGGCATGTGGTGGGATAAGTACCACATCTTTAGGCAAACTTACCGATCCTGTGATAGAACCGTTCACCCAAGCATCATTGAATATAGTGGATTTACTAGCGTTTATATCGGAAACCGAAGCATTCATCTTTCCATTAAAAGCAGCTTGTTCAGCAGAATAGCCTTGCGTTTTACCATTAATAACCATGGCCGAATTTTTAAGATCCCATAAGATCGGTTTATCGATCTTATTTTCTATTCGAAGGTAAATTCGACCATCTCTGTCGGCAAAGGAATAATCAATTTGTACTGTATCATTATTAAATGAAAACGTTCCCTTGTCTTCATCTTTTTTTACATTCTCCCCATTGAATGTCATGAGATAGTTGGAAGAACAGGCTGAAAGAAAAACAGCACAATACATCAGCGTGAGAACTTTGAATACTTTTCGCATAATATCAGGATATCTTAGTGTAATTGCAACGGCACAAGCGCTGTTGTATACCAATATAAAAAACTATTATTAAAAAAACAGCGAAACGACCTGAAATAATTTGCTAATTAGCGTATTAATCGCAAAGTATCGCTGTTTCTATAAAATAGTACATGATCGTCATAAAGCAGTAAATGGCCCTCTTTTATCGTCCGATACAGCTTTGAAATTGCTTTACATCAGTTTCCATAATAACAGGGATATTACAGGGGGTTAACAGGGGGATAACAGGGGGTTAGCAGGGGTAAATCCCCGGTTAACCCCCTGTTAATACCTTGTAAAAAGACTGTGATATCCTTCTTAATGGAGAATAGGGTATTCGACTGATAATAACCATAAACAAATCAAGTAATATACTCAACTGTTGGTCTGATTAGCGTAACAAAAACGGCTAAACGAATAGAAGTTTTTTTTAACCGGAAAGCAAAAGCTATATTTACAGTCAACTTAACCCAATCCAATGAAAGAGAAATTTATTGACAGAAAAGATCAACAGGCCAATAAGATATTTGAAAGAAGAACATTATCCTCCGATTATAGAACGATTATTCCCTTACTGTCTCCTGGCATGGAAATCTTGGACGTAGGCTGTGGTACCGGAACGCTCACCAATGAGGTAGCAAGCTATATCGGCGACGGAACTATAACCGGGCTCGATAATACACCGTCTTTTATCGACAGTGGCAATGCGCTTTATGGTAGCACCCAAAATCTGAACCTGGTCTGCAGCAATATTTTTGATTATCAACCTCCACATCCGTTCGACCTGATTATAACGGCGCGCACCATGCAATGGTTAAGTGATATTCCCCGGGCATTGGGCTTATTTAAATCCTGGTTAAAACCCGGAGGACAAATCTCTATTTTAGACTACAATCACACCGCCATTGAATGGAACCCCGCCCCTCCGGAAAGCATGCTCACATTTTACCATACTTTCCTGAAATGGAGAGCAGACGCAGGTATGAACAATCGTGTTGCTGATGAGGTCGCTGCACTGCTCCAGGAAGCAGGCTTCCATTCGGTTCAGGTTATCCATGCCGATCAGACCTACAAAAAAGGAGAAGCTAACTTTGATACCAATCTGGCCATCTGGAACAAAGTCGCCCAATCGCGACAAATGGTTACGGAAGGATACATCTCCGACGAACTTCGCTTACAGGCTATCGCCGAATACAGCCAATGGATCGAGACAGAAGCGACAAGCATGACACTTAAAATGAACGATGTACGGGCTAAAGTATAATCTCCTTTTATCCGTTTTCCTCCTACTGGCACTCCCCGGGCTGGCTGTAAAAGCACAGCTCAGGGATACCATGATCAATGTAGGCAACCATAACCTTCATTTTACTGTAATGGAAGGAAAAGGTATCCCCATTGTCTTTGAATCTGGAGGTGGAAATGATGGTTCCGTTTGGAGAAAGTTATTGGAACCGCTATCCAACAAATTAGGCGCACCTTTAATTACCTATGACAGGGCTGGCTTTGGAAAAAGTGAAATAGACACCGTTAACATTAGCTTGACAAATGAGGTAAAGGATCTTAAAACTGCCCTGCAGCAGTTGGGCTATCGTGATCGGTACTTTTTTGTTGCCCATTCCTTCGGTGGTAACTATACGATGAAATTTATAACGACCAATCCCGGTCAGGTTGTCGGCACAGTAATGATCGATATTGTCTCCCCTTATTTCATGACCATGGAGCGATCCAAATCGTTGAAGAAAGAATATGCCAGTGAGCTTGATAACATCAAAAAAGAAAGCTTAGGGTTCTATCATCTCGTTTTAAACTACGAAGCATCAACGGCTGTTTTACATGAGGTTGCTGGAAAAATCAATGTCCCTATGACTGTCATTGGTTCAGGAAAATCACCTTTTGAAGAACCCGATCGCAGTTTATTTATTGCTGCCCTTAAAAAATTTGCAGATCAAAAAAACAATAGACGTTATCTTTTGGCTCAAAATGCGGAGCATCATGTTTTTTATGACGAACCGGATCTGGTCATTGATGAAATCGTCAAATTATATCAAAAAACCGCATTCGAGTAATCAAAAAGTCTATCCGTACAACCGATTTTATTTGTAGCTTAGCAAGGCTGTACAACACACAACAACTTATCTTATGGATCATCAGGCCCAAAATGTCATCGATACACCGAGCAACAATACGGTGTTTATGGTATGGAATTTCCACGAAAATGTGGTCATTAAGGATGTCTTCCAACGCTTATGCGCATTGGTTGTCAATCTCAATAATTCGGCGCAGGTACGTTCAAATCTTGTAAAAGCCAGCGTGGTATTGGGCATAAGCCACCATGCCTGGAAAAAGCTTGAACTCAACGAACCTATGCCAAAGGAATTGGTTCCGTTCGAACCTATCATCGGTCAAAAACATATTGCTGTAGCTACCCCCGGAGATTTACATTTCCATATTCGTGCTTATGAGAAAAGCTATTGCATTGACATGGCCACCGAAATTGCAGCCTTATTACGTCCCGTTGCCGATTGCAAAGAGGAAGTTCATGGGTTCAGATATTGGGACGGCCGAAGTATCTTGGGCTTTGTCGACGGAACAGAAAATCCCCTCGGTGAGGATCGTGCTTTCTTTGGTATCGTTGGTGATGAGGATGCAGCCTATAAGGGCGGAAGCTATTTATTTGTACAAAAATATATTCATGACATGAATGCCTGGCGCTCCCTACCTGTTGCTGAGCAGGAGAAGGTCATCGGCAGAAGCAAAGCAAACGATATTGAGATGGGCGACGATGAAAAACCGACTAATTCACATTCGGCCCTAGCCAATGTCGGTGACGATCTGAAAATTGTTCGCGACAATATGCCTTTTGGGCAAATCGCAACAAATGAAATGGGAACCTATTTTATCGCTTACGCAAGCACATTCAGTACCGTACAATTGATGCTGAAAAGAATGTTTATTGGTGAACCTGAGGGAAATTACGATAGAATACTGGACTTTAGTACGGCCCATACCGGCTCCCTGTTCTTCTGTCCAACAATTAATATGCTGAAAGAATTTGCAGGTTAAAAGCTGTATACCCACTATCTCGGATCATTTCCAACAGGATATCCCAACGTAGAGCACTGGATCATGGAATATGGTCCAACAAATTTATTTTTAAAACTACACAACAAAAAAAAATGGAAATCACTATTATTCAATTAGGTGACGAAAACATTGCTGAAGTTAAAGGTTCAGGCGTCTTTATTCATAATCTCGATGATGGTCTACAGATTATGGTCGACTCTCGCGCGCAAGAAGCATACAAAGCAATTCTTTATCAAGAGAACATCACAGACGATTTCTTCGAACTTAAAACAAAACTTGCCGGTGAAATTCTTCAAAAATATACGCAGTATGGCTTTGACATTGCCATCGTTGGCGATTTCTCCAGATACAACAGCAAAAGTTTAAACGATTTTATCTACGAAAGCAATAAATCAAAAAGAATCAATTTTGTAGGTACGCGCGAAGAAGCGATAGCCATATTTTCAAAACGTTAAGCCATGCACATTGAATCAGAAAGATTAGCGATTCGGCCCATTATGGCGGAAGATAGTCAGGCCGTATTCAGTTACCGTTCGGATAAAGAAACCAATAAATACCAGGGCTGGATTCCAGACTCTTTGGCAGAAGTCGATGCATTTATTGCGAAAAATCCGGGCACATTCAATGAACAAGAGTCCTGGTTTCAGCTCGTTATGACCGACAAAATAACAAACGCTGTAATCGGCGATATTGGCGTTCATTTTTTTGGTACTGAACACCTGCAGGTGGAATTGGGCTGTACCATAAAAAAAGAATTCCAGCAACAGGGTTATGCCAAAGAAGCACTGAAAACAGTTATAGAAGCCCTGTTCCGTCAGTATCATAAACATCGGATCACGGCCTCGGTAGCCCCAGAAAACAAGGCATCCATGCAGCTTTTAACAAGTTTGGGATTCCGAAAGGAAGCTCATTTTGTAAAAAGCTATTTCCATAACGGTCAATGGGAAGATGATGTGGTCTTTGCAATCCTTGCCGAAGAATGGAATTCAACACAATAAGTCGTCTCTTCGCGACTTATTGTGTTGTACGATCGATCCAATCGGCGTAAGACAGCACGCCCAGTTCGGGCCTACCCTCTCCTTCCAAAACTGCGATAAACTCCAATTGGTTGCCATCCGGATCATTAAAGTAAATGGCCAATGCCGGCATCCATGCAAAGACCATCGGTGCTTCGATCCCATCTTTTAAAAAATTATAAGGTGTCAGGTCACGTGTTTTCAGATAGTCCACGGCGTAATTCAGTATATCTTCTTTATCCGCTCTAAAAGCAAAATGTCTCGGTTGAAAGTTTGTTTCTTCCTGCCACAACCCCAACATATAGTCTTTGCCGGTTCCGATCCATAAAAAAACAATAGGACGTGTCGGATCGCGATGTGCCACACGTAATCCCAATACCTCCGTATAAAATGCGACCGATTTAGCTAAATCACGCACCTGAATATGCGTTTCGTATAAACCTTGTATCATGAGTTATTTCATTTTATTAATACTATTTCAATCCATTGATAGCGCGCTCGTGATGTAAATGCAAGATCGGATAGGATTTGCCCATACCATCTACAGCTGAGCGTCCGATAAGCTGATATCCTTTTTTCAGATAAAAATCAACAGCCTGCTGATTTTGCTCATTGACATCAACTTTATACACCTGGAGCTTATCCAGCACATGCTGTAGTGCCACAGTCCCAATACCTTTTCCCCTGTATGCTGAATCCACAAATAACATTTCCAGATTATCATCGGAGACAGCGAAAAAAGCAGTAGGCTGTGCATCGTCATCTAGGACATATACCTTTAATTGTGGCAAATACTCGGTTGGGATCAGTCTCTTATACAACTGAAGATCCTCCTCCTTCAAAAAATCATGTGTTGCCCGAACCGAATTTTCCCATATGCGCAGGATTGCCACATAGTCGGCTTCGCTTGCTGCTCTTATTTCCATACCTATTATCTCCTTCTAAAAATTCATATTTACACCGTAGCGCTACGGGATAGCATTCTTATAAAAGCTTCCTTCTGCTTTACAGAAAGGCAATGTAAGTTAAATTGGAGAACTAAAATCATGAAAAAGTTAAATAATACAGAAAGATGATGATTTAGGTTCCGATAATTTGATTTAAGAGAAAACAACCTTATCTTGTAAATAAACGCATTAGCCATGTACAATACACTTCTATTCAAAAAATATCTCCCGGAAGATTTTGACGCTTTCCACGACTTGGTTAAAGCGGATGATGTCATGAAATACATTACCGGCAAAGGATTGTCCGAAGAGCAGGCCCGGAAAAAGTTCGATTCGATTCTAGCAATTAACAAGGATCCTGATTTAGGCTATTTTAAAGTAATCGAAGCGGATACACTTAAGCTTTTAGGCGACTGTAAGCTTGTTAATTACAAAAAAGATCCAAGTGTATTCGAAATTGGTTATTTGCTGCGCAAAGAACATTGGGGAAAGGGGCTGGGAACACAGATTTGCGAGTCGATGCTAGCCCTTGCCACAACATTAAATCCAGGTAAAGATGTGATTGGTATCATTGATCCCGATAACACCGCATCGAGACGACTACTGAACAAATTCGGGTTCAAAAGTTTCTTCGTCGGGATAGAAGACGATATTGCCACAGAAAAACTCATGCGCAAACGGACAGCATCCGAATAAACAAAACCCATTCGAATATTTAAAACAATAGGAACTGTATATGCCCAAGCCGAACAAAAAGTCAATGAAGTTTAAGGTAAAAACAACTGATCACACACACGAAAGTCTTCAAGATACCTTATCATTCTTTGGCGTAAATTGCCACCGCCCCTATTATATTTCTTCTGGAAATCCGATTTTTGAATACCCAAGCAATGCTTTTCGTATTGATTATTATGCCATCTGTATCTGTACGGCGGGCGATATCAATATTCAGGTAGACAATCAGGAATACCATATCTCGACAAATCACATCCTCGTATCCGCCCCAACAACAATTTTCCGGTTTTCGCAGGTCAGCCCCGACTTTAGAATGAAGCTGCTCTTTTTTGACAAAGCATTCCTGCTTAAACATATTGTCAATCCATTCTTTATCGAACAACTGGGGCTTTTTAAAAATTCAACCTTTACCATAGTCATTTCCCAAGACAAACAAATTGACAAGCTCTTAAAATTAATAGACTATCTCAAAGAAGTTACTTTAAGAACAACGCACTTTACAGCAGATATCATCCGCACGGTTATTTTCAATCTCCTGTTAGAAATCGCCGACGAACTGGCATCTAAAGACCAAGATACAATGGAGAGTGTACAGGAGACCAACAACTTGTTCTATAAGTTTATAGACCTGGTTCAGCGACATAGCAACCAATACAAAGAGGTACAATATTACGCCGACCAGTTATTTATTTCAAACAAATACCTCATTCAGGTTGTTAAAAGAGCATCAGGTAAAACGCCACATGAAATTATTGATGAGCATGTACTTAAAGAAGCCTATGTGCTACTCGGGAATCCCGAAAAGACAATCTCAGAAATTTCTTATGAAATCGGATTTAATTCCATCTCCGCATTTGGTCGTTTTTTCAAAAAATACGCCACCTTATCGCCTTCTGAATACAGAAAGCGACAAAATATGTAGATAGAGGAAATTCGGTAGAACAATAGCGAATTTGAGGGCACAAATGATTAAGGTGGTCTTAGTAACTTTACTCAAGAATTAAATAACATAAGAATCATGAAAGAAATCACCTCAAAATTCGACAAAGTATTAAATGCATCTGCTGAATATGGAAATGTAAATCATGAACCTGATTCAAGCAAAGAACAACAACGTAACACACCGAAAAAATCGATGCCCTTTTCTGATCAGATCGGAAATTATCAACGCAATAAAGGTATTCCACCAAAATCATATAAAGACAGTAAAATCTACATCGTCGGAAGTGGTATAGCAGGGATGTCTGCGGCCTACTATTTTATCCGCGATGGCCATGTTCCTGCTGAAAACATCACATTCCTTGAACAGCTCCATGTGGAAGGCGGCTCGCTAGATGGCGCCGGTAATGCAACCGACGGCTATGTCATCCGCGGTGGTAGGGAAATGGATATGACCTACGAAAATCTTTGGGATATGTTTCAGGACATTCCTGCATTGGAAATGCCTGCCCCTTACAGTGTTCTGGACGAGTACCGCTTGATCAATGACAACGACTCCAACTACTCCAAAGCAAGGCTTATTCATAAACTTGGTGAGATAAAAGACTTCAGCAAGTTTGGCTTGGGCAAAATGGATCAGCTGGCCATCATTCGATTGCTCCTCAAAAATAAAGAAGATTTAGATGACTTAACCATCGAAGACTACTTCAGCGAGTCATTTTTATCCAGCAATTTCTGGACCTTCTGGCGTACCATGTTCGCTTTCGAAAACTGGCATAGTTTACTTGAGCTGAAATTGTACATGCACCGCTTTTTACATGCGATAGACGGATTGAATGATCTTTCATCACTTGTATTTCCGAAATACAATCAATACGACACCTTTGTGACCCCTTTGCGTAAAGTACTTCAAAGCAAAGGTGTAAACATTCGATTCAATGTATTGGTCAAAGACTTGGATATCCAAAGCAATACCGATGGAAAAGTTGTGGAGGCCCTGATTACAGAACAAGACGGTAAAGAGGTAAAAATTCCAATCGGAAAAGACGACTTCGTCATTGTGACAACCGGATCAATGACAGAAGATACCTTCTACGGGGACAACAAAAATGCACCGATCATCGCTATCGACAACAGCAGCAGCGGTCAAAGTGCAGGCTGGAAACTCTGGAAAAATCTGGCTGCCAAATCCGCCATCTTTGGTAAACCCGAAAAGTTCTGCAGTAACATCGAAAAATCAGCATGGGAGTCTGCGACCCTGACATGTAAACCTTCGGCTTTAGTCGAAAAACTAAAAGAATATTCCGTCAACGACCCTTATTCCGGCAAAACTGTTACTGGCGGTATTATTACCATTACCGATTCCAACTGGTTGATGAGTTTCACCTGTAATAGACAGCCACACTTCCCTGGCCAACCGGATGATGTTCTTGTGTTGTGGGTATATGCCTTATTTATGGATAAAGAAGGAAATTACATCAAAAAGCCAATGCCACAATGTACCGGAGATGAAATTCTAGCCGAACTATGTCACCATTTGGGCATTATCGATCAACTGGACGATGTCATCAAAAATACGATTGTGCGTACGACATTCATGCCATACATCACCTCGATGTTTATGCCACGAGCAAAAGGCGATCGTCCGAGAGTCGTACCTGAAGGATGTAAAAACCTGGGCTTGATCGGTCAGTTTGTCGAAACCAACAACGACGTTGTCTTTACCATGGAAAGCTCGGTACGTACCGCACGTATTGCGGTATACGAACTGTTGAACTTAAACAAGCAGGTTCCGGATATCAATCCCCTACAATACGACATCCGCCATCTTTTGAAAGCAGCCAAAACATTAAATGATGACAAACCATTTGTGGGCGAAGGCTTACTACGTAAAATGCTAAAAGGCACTTATTTTGAACATATCCTACCTATCGGTTCTGAGGAACAAGAAGACCATGAATCTTTCCTGACAGAGCAGATCACCAAATTCAAAGATTGGTTAAAAGGAATTAAAGGATAAGGATCACAACCTGCGCCATGGTTCCGTGGCGCAGATTTTTACGAATTGAAAAAACAATAACATCATGGACTTTAAAAATATAACGATAGCTGGCAGTGGGGTTTTAGGCTATCAAATCGCTTTCCAAACAGCATTTCATGGCTATCACGTCACTGTATACGACATCAACGACGATGTACTAAAAAAAGCTGCAGCAAAATTTGATATTTTGGCGCAGGCATTCGAGAAAGATCTTCATGCGAGTAAAGAACAACTGGCTTCAACCTTTGACAGGCTCAGCTATAGTTCAGATCTTGCCGCGGCGGTAGCAAACGCAGATCTTCTTATCGAAGCCGTTCCCGAAAACCCTGCTATTAAAATTGGTTTCTATCAGGAGTTAGCGAAAGTCGCTCCGGAGAAAACCATTTTTGCCACAAACTCCTCAACCTTGCTACCAAGTCAATTTGCCCAAGAAACCGGTCGTCCCGAGAAGTTCCTGGCACTACATTTTGCCAATGAAATCTGGAAGCACAATACAGCAGAAATTATGGGCCATCCGGGTACAGACAAAACGGTATTTGAGCAGGTTGTAAACTTTGCAAAATCCATTGGCATGGTTGCCCTACCGCTGCATAAGGAGCAGCCTGGCTATATTGTAAACTCCTTACTTGTCCCATTACTTTCGGCAGCGACGGATCTTTTGGTCAACGAAGTAGCGGATGCCCAAACGATCGACAAAACCTGGATGGTTGCCACTGGAGCGCCAACAGGCCCCTTCGGCATACTCGATATCGTTGGCATCACAACAGCTTATAATATCAATAAAATGAGCGCCGATGCAACAAATGATCCCTTAAAGATCAAAACAGTGGCCTATCTCAAAGAGCATTTTATAGACAAAAACAAATTGGGCGTCGCTACTGGGGAAGGATTCTATACCTATCCCAATCCGGCCTATCAATCGCCCGACTTTTTAAAGTAGGTCTCTTCCTAAACAACAAATCGTCGCAGGTGAAGCTGCGACGATTTGTTGTTTATGCATATTTCAATCCGCGTCCCTCTTTCACTCATTCGCATATACTCCGTTCAACCATGCAAAAGTTGAGCGTTGCTGTTCATTCAATACCGGTTTACTGATACCCATTGTTTTAAGGATGGCATCAAAGGCTTCACCGATCATAAAATCATCACGATTGCTAAAAAGTGAAACCACAAGGTCTTTCTGTACATCGATATATACGATATGATGAAACCCGGTAGATTCACCTGAATGAAACAAGATTTTATGACCTGCATTTTTTTGAATAAACCAGCCGAAATGATACGCTATTCCATCCTTTACCGGGTAGGCCATTTGACCGAACAATTGCTCCAGTCCCGGCTGTATTAACCGATCTTTTACCAAAAAATTGGCCCATGTATGATATTCCTCGGCAGATAGATAAACACCCCCATCCCCCTGTGTCGCACTTGTCACACTCTGATCGGCAAACAGGTAGGAACCTTCCGTCGGATGATAACCGTAGACTCGTTCATCGACCGTCTTGCCCGGTTCATATACCATTCCCTTGCTAATGCCCAGAGGTTCAAACAATTGACTTTTGACAAAGGAAGCAAATGATTTTTTTGCAACATGCTCGACAATCAGCGATAAAAGACAATATCCTGTATTGCTATAACGGAACTGACTCCCCGAAGGGAAATATAAACGATCGGTCTGCCGGATATACTTCAGCACATCCTTATCCGATACCTGATCTTTCCGCTCTTTCGGAATAAGATCTTCATAGTCCCAGATTCCGGATGTATGTTGCAGAAGCTGCGCAACAGTAATATCCTTCAGCGCGACTGGCAGATCTTTAAAAAAAAGAGCCAATGGGTCCTCTAATTTTAAACGCCTTTGAATCACTAAGGTATATATCGCCTGTGCAGTCACCTGTTTGCTTACCGATGCCAGGCGAAAATGTGAGCTGGATGTGATTGCACGTTTTTCCTTCAAATCTGCAAGCCCAATTGCATAACGATAAATAAGACGACCATTTTGGCTAACTGCACAGCTAATCCCCGGCGCTGTCGGGTCCTTGTAATAGCCTGCAATGGTGCTATCCAATTTTGATTTATCCATTTTTTGCCCCATAACAACACTTGTTACACAGATCAAAATAAAACTCAGTTTTAGGTTTATCATATTTTATACCGTACATTTCGGTTTATAGTGTCAGAAGCATGAACGAAACAGCCTATTAAATCCATTTGATCTTATTGCTTTTGAAAAATGTACCCTTCAAAAATCGAAATTTTCTTGCAATGCCCAGATGTTTTTATTGAATTTTATTTATTTCTTTTAATTTTGCTTTCATGCTTCATTTCTCATGAAGTCGAATTGGTCGGAATCCTTCCCCCAGTTCTTCATTAAAAAATCACGACAGACTATGTTTTTTATTTTCAGTATCTACGACTTTGTATTAGCAGAAAAAACGGTAACAGCAACCTTAAAAAAAGAAAACGCGCCAAGAAATTTCACCTTGCAGATTATTACACCGGCCCGTCGGTTTATAGGCCTACCTTTTGGCGGTGGATTTGTCAAACTTTCCAGACTTTACGACGAACAGGGCAAATTGATTCACGCACGGAATTATTCAGATGAATTAAAAGCAGAGATCAAAGCGTTCAAAAGTCAATATAGTATCCCCTATTTTCAGTTATGGAAAGGATTTCTTATTGTCACTGCGGCAATCCTTATCTGGGCAGTCATTTATGGCGTTAAGAATAAATTGGGAAATCAACAACAGGAAAAAGCAGTGGGTCAGATGATCGATAATTTGAAGCAACTAAAGGCAGGCCAGCTTTATGGTGCTACTTTTTTTACCGATCAGGATGGTAACAGCATTGATGGACTTCCCGCAGGTTGGATAAAAATAGATAAAATCGTGGGTGACACTATTTTTATACATCGTTCAAAGCAGCTCGACACAAATTCCGCACTTTTTGACATGAAGAATATCGCTTCGTTCAAGCCTCAATCGACCGATGAATGGCAGGAAAAAACAGAAAAAATGGATTTAAATCTATTGAAAAAACAGCTCGAGGATGCTGCGACAAAAAAAGTCGATCTGCTTTATATTGGTAAAGACCACGAGAAATATTCAGGTGTTATATTGACGATAAAAGGTAGCGAGTAAGCCTTATTTCTAGGTATAACCAACATATTGACTTTTTAGCGCAGACAGATCATGCGACCAGGTTCATACTTAAAAAACTCAAGATCGGACGTTTTAAGCAGCGGCCGATCTTGAGTTTCTATTTTTAGTACTCGATTTTTTCTTTTAGTACTGAATTTTTTCGTCAATATCGTATTTCATGCCCGGATAGTGCAGCAACCTTCGCATCAAGGCAATCTGACCGGCCAGATAATCCTCCCGTCCGATACACATCCCGATGAAATTTAGCTTATCCTCCTCAATAAAAGGGATATTCATATTAATTTTAAATAGTTCAGCCAGCTGCGTATCGTCCACTTGCAGCAAAGCAGCATAGACTTTCGGAGATATCGATTTAAAATTTTCTTTTAATTCCAGCACACTGGGATAGTGATAACCTTCATCGAGTGTCTTTCCCATAAAAAATAGCTCATGGTAAGGATCATTTTCCTGAAGCCCAAGAACATGTGCCATAGCATATCGCACATTTACAAAATTACCCGCCATCCATACGATATGGTTGGTCTGTCCATCAATTCGTTTTAAAGCATCTTCTTCCGAAACGCCATCCAACGCGTTCAGAAAAATTTGACTGTGCATACGATAAGCAGGAATGATGATTTCTAATTTTAATGATTTCGGTTTATCCATTTCGTCTTGATTTTTTTAAATACTAAATAACTGATTTATACTAAAATTACACGTTTCAATAGCGATTACACTTGTCGTATGACAAGAAATAAAAATGAACAAAATTGATAGATCATTGCGAAATAAATTCTAAATTTCTACTAAATTGAAATTCTATCTTTACCGAATGAAGATTTTGATCATAGAAGACGAATTGGAGCTGGCCAAAAGCATCGCAACATACCTTAGCGAGCAACAGTATTTATGCGAATTTGCGCCAACTTTACAGGATGCTCTAGACAAAATTCAGTTATATCAGTACGACTGTATCTTACTGGACATCGGTCTACCAGATGGAAATGGTCTGAAACTACTCGAAGAGTTGAAGACGCAGCGAAAGCAGGACGGTGTGATCATCATTTCTGCAAAAAATGCATTGGACGACAAAATTCATGGACTACAACTGGGGGCCGACGATTATCTGACCAAACCTTTCCATTTATCTGAACTCACAGCACGAATCTATTCCCTGATCCGTCGGAAACAATTCAACAGCGCAAATATCGTTGTGCAAAATGAAATACAGATTGATCTACTTGCAAAAACTGTTATTGTCAATGATCTTCCTGTTGTATTGACCAAAAAAGAGTTCGATCTGCTGATGTTTTTTATCGGCAACAAAAATAAAGTGATTTCAAAAAGCACCTTAGCGGAACACTTGTCTGGCGACATTGCTGATATGCTCGATAACCATGACTTTGTCTATGCCCATGTCAAAAATTTAAAAAAGAAATTACAGGACGCCGGAAGTCAACCCTATATAAAAACGGTATACGGTACGGGCTACAAATGGGAAAATTAAAATAGTGAGATGAAACCCCTACTGAGCAAAATAACGACCCCATTTCTACTCTATGTATTGATTGTACTAGGTGTCAGTATTCCTGTTTATTATTTTGTAATCGACGGAATATGGAAAAGTGAATTAGACGAACATAACGAAATTATCGTCAAGAAAACAACCTACGAGCTGAACAGTTTAAAACTGTCCGAAGACAGCCTCCAAGCCAGCATCGCTTTATGGAATAGCATACAACCTGAAACCAATATACATCGCGTAAAACCGGGCGATTTATTGCAAGATAGCGTATATACCATCGAAAAACCGCAGCGTTTTGTCGAGCCAAAGACAATTGACCGATTTAGATGCCTATCATCTGTCATTCAGATCAATGGTGCGCCTTATCGTTTTACCGTACAAACAAATATTGAAGAATCTGTAGAAACCATCGCCGCCATCGCCGCAACAACACTGTTTTTCTTTGTTATCTTGGTCATTGGTCTACTTATTATCTCCAGAAAAATATCACTTAGGCTCTGGAAACCATTTCGAGATACCGTTAATAAATTGAAGGCATTTAATCTCAATAGTCAACAACAGGTAGATTTCCAGCAAACGGACACCATAGAGTTCCATGAGCTTAATCAATCCTTATCCAAGCTTCTCGAAAAAAACCTGGCCGTATACCGATCACAAAAGGAATTCACTGAAAATGCTTCCCATGAATTGCAAACACCCTTGGCAATCCTAAAAAATAAGTTAGATATCTTATTGCAGTACCCTGATCTAAGCGATGAGCAGTATCAGCTCTTTGAAGATATGCATAAAGCGCTTTCACGCAGCACGCGAATCAACCGCAACCTGCTGCTGCTCGCCAAGATTGACAATAGTCAATTCGATCATTCCGAAAAAATCAGTATGGACTCGCTTGTTACACAAAGTATTGAAGTCATGCAAGAACATCTGGAGCTAAAACAGCTACGACTGCAACAGGAGATCCAACCGTCGGTGCTGCTGACAGGAAACAGCAGTCTGACCGAAATCCTGATCAACAACCTACTCCTGAACGCCATACGTTACAGCAATGCCAACGATACACTTGCTGTACATCTCAATCAAACTTCTTTAACGGTATATAATCCCGGTTCAATGCCCTTGGATAAAATACTTTTATTCAAACGGTTTTCCAAACTTTCGAAAAACAGCCAAGGCAGTGGTTTAGGATTGGCAATTATTACCGAAATCGCCCGGTATCAAGGCTGGACTGTTGATTATCAATTTGAAAATAATCAACATATTTTTTCCATTCATTTTTAAAATTCCAAAAGTATTCTAATTTGGATGACAGTTTTGTTTTATGATCCACATGAAGCAAAACCAGACAACACGCTTATTTGCATTTCAGCTAGTGATAAGTGTATTATTTCTTTTGGATGCCAGCATGGCCAAAAGTCAGACTACAATCACAAGGGAAGTGCCGACAAACATCGCTCAACCTGTGCGAAATAATACGGCATTTAATACAAACTTGACGGATATCAGGCCAACCGAAGGCATAACGGCCAGCGGACTGTTACTGGCAACAGACAGCAAAGCACTGTCTCCAATAATCCATCCTCCGAGCAGGAAAACAAAATTAAACCGTTTCTTCCAAACAACAATTGATGAAACGCCCTACAAACCACATCTAACGAGCTTGATCGTACCGACAGCCTTTATTGGTTTCGGGGTAGCGAGTTTAAGCATCAATGGTTTAAAAAACCTCAATTTATCCACCAAAGACGAGATCAGCGAACATCAGTTAAAGCACAGCAACCTCGACAATTACAGTCAATATGTTCCTGCAGTTATGGTATATGGACTAAATGCGTTGGGGGTGCAAGGCAAACACAATTTTAAGGACAGAACGGTCATTTATTTAACGTCACAGCTGATCTCAGGAGCCATGGTTCTTCCATTGAAACATATCGTCAAAGAAGTCCGTCCAGATAGTTCCAATAACCTTTCCTTTCCTTCAGGGCACACCGCGACAGCTTTCTCTTCTGCACAATTTATGTTTCATGAATATCATGACAGCAATTTTTGGTTAAGCATTTCGGGCTATCCATTTGCGATTTTTACAGGTACCTACCGCGCCATCAATAATAAACATTGGGTGGGCGATATCGTTGCCGGAGCTGGATTTGGCATTCTGGCAACAGAACTAGCCTATTGGGTGCATCCGCGGATCAATCATCTATTATTCAACGACAACAAAACAACTTCTGCTACGCTAATGCCCTTCTATCAGCACAAGCAATTTGGTTTGAGTTATGCCAAGCAGTTTTAACCAGCCTAATTTTTTCAAAGCCTATGGCATGCAGAAATTATCAAAAATATTTTTCGTCTCGCATAGCCTTCCATGACCAAGCAAGCACTTGCGCAATCAGTTTGGTTTTCAGCTTATCCCTATGTGCAGCTTGATGAAATCCAGAAAGTTTTATTTGCATATCCGTGTAAATTTAGCTTAGTTTGATACATTTGTAGGGACAATGCATGGATAGCCCATGATTTGGTATCATAGATAAACTTCGATGAATCGAAGTTTTTAACGTTTTTCTTTATATGAAGATTCTCCTAGTCGAAGATGACGTACGTGTCGCAGGATTGATCAAACGCGGACTTGATGAAAATGAATTTCAAACAGCTATTGCCTACGACGGCATATCTGGAAAGAAAATGGCCTTACAACACGACTTTGATCTTATCATAACCGATATCGTACTCCCTAAGATGGATGGATTGGATCTCTGCAAAGAAATTCGTCATGTCAAACCCGATGTTCCCATTATCATGTTAACAGCATTAGGAACTACAGACGATAAAATTGAGGGTTTTGACGCCGGAGCGGATGACTATCTGGTCAAACCATTTGAAATGCGCGAACTCCTGGCCCGCATCAGAGTCCTACTCAAAAGATATCAAAAACAAGATACACTCACGGGAACAATTTTGCGTTATGGAGATCTGGAAATGAACCTCCATACCAAAAGCGTCAAAAGGAATACTGTCGAAATCCATTTGACCCCCAAAGAGTTCAAGTTACTCCATTATTTATTGCAAAATCCCGAGCGTGTCCTTTCCAGAATGGAAATTGCTGAAAAAGTGTGGGAAACGCATTTCGACACCGGAACCAACTTCATTGATGTTTACATCAACTATTTACGTAAGAAAATCGACAAAGATTTTGCAACCAGATATATCCATACCAAATCCGGAATGGGCTTTATTCTAAAACAAGACTAATGCGAATCAGGACACGAATCTCCATATTATTCACGCTGATTACAGCCACCATATTGCTGGTATTTGCCTGTACAGTATATTTTTCAGCGGTGGAGAATCGGGAAAGAGAATTTTACGCCCTACTGAAAAAAGAAGCTTACACCAAAGCAAACCTTTTTTTGAATGCAAAAGTTGACAAAAAGACCTTAGAAGATATCTACCACAACAACCGAAAAATCCTCAACGAAGTCGAGGTTGCAATTTACGACACCCGTTTTGACCTCTTGTATCATGATGCCGTAGATATCGACTTTGTCAAAGAGACAGCAGCCATGCTGCAGGATATTCTCAAAAACAAAGAGATACGATTTTATCAGGAAAAATGGCAGGTCATCGGCATAACCTTTCCATATAAAGACAAAACTTACATCATCACAGCCGCGGCTTATGATCAATACGGCTACAATAAACTCAATAGTCTATTATCTACTATTCTTTTGGTTTTCATTTTGTCTATATTTCTGATCTATGCAGCAGGAATATTCTTTTCCAAAAAGGTCTTTCAACCTATCCTGGAAATGACACAACGTGTAAAAACCATTTCTGCAACAAGTTTGGATGCCAGGCTTACGAGTAGCGGAAATAAAGACGAACTTTCCGAATTGGCGAGTACATTCAATGCGATGCTCGACCGTCTCGAGAACTCCTTTGACGCCCAAAAGCATTTTGTCTCCAATATCTCGCATGAGCTAAGAACGCCCTTGGCCGCCATGATTGCAGAACTCGAGATTTCTGCCAATAAGGACCGTAGCATAGTGGAGTATAAAACTGTCATCGACAATACGCTAAATGATGCACAGAAACTGAAGAAGTTATTTAATAGCTTACTTGATTTTGCCAAAGCAAGTTACGACAGTTCAGAAATCGCGTTTAAAACCTTACGTATAGATGAAATACTAATTGATGCATGTCAGCAGGTTCTCCAGTCAAGTCCAAATTATAAACTCGACATTTTTGTCGATCCGGCGATTGAAGATGAAAAACTTCTATCCATCAATGCAAATGAGTATCTATTGCAGGTCGCCTTTATCAACCTCATTGAAAATGCCTGTAAATTTTCACCCAATCAAAAATGCCTAATCGCTATCAAGGCGGATGAAAATAGGATTCAGCTGGAATTTAAAGATGACGGAATAGGCATTGACCCGGTCGATTTGCCCAATATATTCACGCCATTCTATCGTGGAAGTAACAAAGATTATAGCGAGGGAAATGGTATCGGTTTATCGCTTACCCGAAAAATCGTGCTTCTCCATCAAGGCGAAATCAGCGTCCGCTCGGCAAAAGGTGTTGGAAGTGTTTTTAGCATTGATATCCCCCATCGTTCATTATTCTAATAAAATTCTAATTTTTTTCTAAGGCCCCTCTAACCGGCTTATCGGGAGCAGGTGGATAGTTTTGCGGTATGATTATCCGTACAATCAACTATTCGACCCAATCCTTGAGGTACATGAATTGGATCCCTGTACTGCTGTTGCTGCAAGCTTGCAACAGCCAGTCTCACGAAAGCCCCAACCAATCTCCGGCCATCAGCGCAGTTGGAGACACCGTGACCGTCAGTGAAAACACGTCCCTGTTATCGAAACTCAAATTTGTTACGACGACCCATGCACAACATGCACTGAAACTAAATGCAGCTGCTACAGTGAAGATTATTCCCAGCAGTTATGTGGAGATTCCGGTCCCTTTTGCTGGACGAATTGTCAAATCCCACGTGAAACTGGGCCAAAAAGTTGCTATCAACACGCCTTTATTTTCAATTAGTTCATCCGACTATTTTGAGGCACAAAGGGCTTACCTTGACGCCAAACAAGCATTTATGCTTGCCGAGAATATGTTAAAACGCCAAAAAGATCTGATCGCGCATGGTGTTGGCTCTAAAAAAGAACTCGAAGAAGCAGAAACAAATTTTACGACGAGCAATGCTGCGCTTGGAAATGCCACTGCCGCCTTAAAAATATTCGACAGCAACCCGCCCCATAGTGTTCTCGGTGAGCCTCTCCTTGTTCGTTCACCTATTCAAGGCGAAATTTTGAGTAGTTCGATTGTACTGGGGCAGTACACGAAAGAAGACGCTCCGGCATTACTCCGCATTGCCGAATTGTCAAACGTGTGGGTTTCGGCCTACATCAAAGAAAAGGACTTGCCGGCAATCGATCAACTTGCGCGTGTTGAAGTGAGCGTAGATGCGCTCCCTACTAAAAAAATTAAAGGAAAAATTATCCATATCAACCAATTTGTCGACGAAGCAAGCCGGAATATTGAGGTCCTCATTGCCTGTGAAAATGCTGACCGTGCCTTAAAACCGGGGATGTATGTCAACGCCGAATTCGAACGGCAGATGACTGCGACACTTTTCATTCCGGCAAAAGCGGTATTTCAATTTAACGATAAGAGTTTTGTTTGGGTCAAAACATCGTCCAATACCTTCGTCAAGCGCTTTGTTACTACTGGCGTAACAGAAGGTGATGCGATCCAGATTTTAACAGGCCTGGTTCCGCAGGAACAGATTGTTGCTGAAGGTGCCTTTTATTTAACACCCGGCCTGTGATGGGCTCAGGCTTTCAACTTTTAAAATAGAAACACATGAATATTAAACAATTGATTGGCCATATCATTGCAAAGAGATGGGTAATCGCCGCATCTTTTCTATTGATCGGCTTTTTCGGTTACTATGCCTGGCGACAACTTTCGGTTGAGGCATACCCTGATATCGCTGATGTATCGTCACAGGTCGTAACTCAGGTGCCGGGACTCGCCGCCGAAGAAATGGAACAGCAGATCACCATCCCGATCGAACAGGCCATCAATGGATTGCCGGGGATGGAAGTAATGCGCAGTAAAACGACTTTTGGCTTATCCATGGTCACGATTGTCTTCAAAGATGGTGTTGAAGATTATTGGGCGAGAGCCCGTATACAGGAGCGTCTAGCTGATTTATCCCTGCCCTATGGTGCCAGTCCGGGATTAGATCCGCTGACTTCCCCCACAGGTGAGATCTTCCGTTATATTCTTGAAAGTAAAACCCACGATTTACGCCAGTTGACGGATCTTCAAAATTTTGTTATTATTCCCAAAATCAAGCAGGTTTCGGGCGTTGCAGATGTAACCAATTTTGGTGGAATCACCACGCAGTTCCAAGTGGAACTGGATCCGAAAAAGCTTGATCAATATGAAATTTCGCTTGCCGAAGTTGTCGCCAAGATCGAAAGCAACAATGCCAATGCCGGCGGCAGTGTGATGAACCGTGGCGATCAGTCGTACGTCATCCGTGGCATCGGTCTGGTCAAGACATTGGATGATTTGGGCAACATCGTCGTAAAATCCACCAACGGAAACCGCATCTATATGCGTGACCTCGGTCAGATCAAACTTGGAAATCTGGCACGGAAAGGGGCTTTAGGATATTCGGATAAACGCGGGGCCAATTATTCGGACAATATCGAAGGTATTGTCCTGCTATTAAAAAATGAGAATCCTTCTGATGTTTTGGCAGGTGTAAATGCGACGGTCCGCGAACTAAACGAAAAGATTCTTCCAGAAGACGTAAAAATACATGTCGTGCTCGATAGAACCAGTTTGGTCGACAATACCCTACATACCGTTTCCAAAACCCTTCTCGAAGGTATGATCTTGGTTATTTTTGTCCTTATTATTTTCCTGGGCAGCTGGCGTGGCGCACTCTTGGTGGCCATTACCATTCCATTGTCCTTGTTGATTGCCTTTATTCTGATGCATTTCACCCATATTCCAGCCAACTTACTTTCCTTAGGGGCAATTGATTTTGGGATTATTGTAGACGGAGCCATCGTTATACTCGAAACCATTCTTAAAAAAAGAGAAGATGAACCAGAAGGTCTCCTGCAGGAAAAAACTGTTGCGCAGAAAATTGCTGAAGTCGCCAAACCGATATTCTTTGCGACACTGATCATTATTACAGCCTATCTTCCCCTGTTCGCATTTGAGCGCGTCGAGAAAAAACTTTTTACGCCGATGGCCTATACCGTGGGTTATGCCCTTTTCGGTGCCTTGGCTGTCGCTCTTGTGCTTATACCCGGGTTGGCCTATTTGATCTATCGCAAACCCCAAAAAATCTTTCACAACAAATGGTTGGCAAAATTGACTACGGCTTATCAGTCGGCGATAGAAAAGGTTATGCAGGCTCCCAAACAAGTTTTCATTCCATTGGCAATTGTATTGCTTGCCACAGGTTTGCTCACGGCCTCCGTTGGCAAGGACTTTCTTCCGTCGTTGGATGAAGGCTCGATCTGGCTTCAAGTGTCACTTCCCCCAGGCATCACAGTAGAAAAGTCAAAAGAAATGAGCGATACCTTACGTGCCCGCACACTTAAACACGATGAGATCTCCTATGTCATGGTACAGGCGGGGCGTAACGACGATGGTACCGACGCCTGGACACCCTCCCATTTCGAAGTCAGTGTGGGATTAAAACCTTACAAAACATGGAAATGGGGGAAAACCAAAGAAGATCTGATCAATGAGCTTGCTGCAGAATATGCGAAAATGCCGGGCTTCAATGTTGCTTTTTCCCAACCCATGATCGACGGGGTCATGGATAAAATCGCTGGCGCCCATAGTGAGCTCGTTGTCAAAATATTCGGCGATGATTTAAAAGAAACCCGACGGGTCGCCGAGGAACTGATCACAACACTCCAACAAGTGAAGGGGGCTGTCGATCTGGCCATTGATCAGGAGCCACCACTCCCCCAATTGCAGATTATCGCCGATCGCGATAAAATAGCACAATACGGACTGAACATCGCTGACGTGACTGACCTGATCCAGATCGCTATCGGGGGAAAAGCCGTAGCACAGGTTTATCAAGGAATCAAGGTCTATGATATTACCTGTCAATATCAGGAGGAAAACAGGAATTCGCCCGAAAAAATCGGCAATTTAATGCTGTATCCCGAAAATGGAAACCGTATTCCACTAGCCCAGGTGGCCACTATTAAACTCAATACCGGAGAAAGTATGATTTCACGCGAACGTAACAACCGACAGTTGACGGTCCGTCTAAATGTTCGCGGTCGCGATCTAGGGACATTCCTCACTGAAGCACAGCAGGCCATTGCCAAAAATATACCCTATGACCAACATAAAATTACGTTAAAATGGGGCGGACAATTTGAAAATCAACAACGTGCCTATACGCGTCTTGCCATGATCGTCCCATTGACATTAGCCATTATATTTATCCTATTGTATGGCACATTTGGTTCATTTAGACAAGCAGGTCTATTGATGGGCATCGTACCCTTGGCACTTTTTGGCGGAATGCTCGCACTCCATGTTCGCGGCATGACGCTAAACGTTTCCTCAGCAGTCGGTTTTATTGCTTTATTCGGTGTCGCTATACAAAACGGTGTCTTGATGCTTTCACAGATGAATGTACTGCGTAAAAATGGGCTGCCGCTGCATAAAGCGGTAACACAGGGAGCCTTTAGTCGTTTTCGTCCCGTTTTGATGACCGCTACGGTAGCTATTCTTGGTTTACTTCCGGCTTCACTAGCAACAGGGATTGGATCGGATGTGCAACGCCCTTTGGCAACGGTAATCGTTTATGGCCTACTATTTTCGACTATCCTGACACTATTTGTGCTCCCCCCACTCTATTATCTTTTAGAACGTAATAGCACCACACGAAAAGACCCCGTAGAATAAATACAAATTCATTCATTTGAAACAGCTTGCTTTCTGCTGTTTCGAATGGATACAACCTGAACACGGAATGAATTCAACCTGAACATTAAAAAGCCTTTAGCCAAACCTGAACAGCTATCACATCTGCTGAAGGTTTGCTCAAACCAGGAAGCAGGGGATCCAACTAAAACAGAACATTCAGAACAAGTCGATGATCATGAACAAACAACCTATTTTAAAGAAAAGCTTTACCTGTATTCTTTTTATACTCGCGCTATACCATACAGCAATCGCTCAGGATAGGAATAGCAGCGTGTCAGAAGCGACAGGGCAGCAACTTGATTATTCAAAATTTATACATACAGTCGCTAAAAATAATCTGGGCTACGCCGCCGAAAAATTCAACCTCAGCATGGCTGAAGCCAATATTATTAGCGCCAGGGTATTTCCTGACCCTGAATTTAGTATGGGCATTTTTGATAATAGTGAACGTACAAAACAACTGGGGCGGGGCTATAATGCAGGAATTGCATGGACCCTGGAATTGGGGGCTAAACGAAAAGCCCGGATAAACCTGGCCAAAGATGAAGCCGAGGTAACCCGTTTATTGCTAGCAGATTATTTCCGAAATTTACGTGCCGACGCTACACTTGCATTTTTAACAGCAAAACAGCAGGCATTATTGGTGAAAATAAACCAAAATTCCTATCAGCAACTTAGGCAATTGGCCACATCGGATAGTATCCGCTATAAATTGGGGAGCATCCCTGAAATTGATTTCCGCCAATCTAAATTGGAGGCCGCCAATATGCACAATACGTTGCTGGCAACAGAAGCAACCTGGAAATCCGCCCTTGTAAACCTTTCCCTATTTATGGCAGACAACTCCCTTACGACAACGGGGGGACCCCCAGATGCTTTCGATCATTTGGACCGGGCATACCGCTTAGATGAACTGGTCAGAGTAGCCCAAAATGACCGCAGCGATCTAAAAGTTGCCCTGCAAAACAAACAGCTGTCACAGCGTCTGCTCCAATTGGCGCAGGCCAACCGGGCAATAGACCTCGGACTTTCATTTGGCGTTACCTATAATGGAGAAGCACGAAATGAAACTGCCCCAACGCCTCAGTTTACGGCTATAAATGCAGGTATTTCAATTCCGCTAAAGTTCTCGAATTTTAAAACGGGCGATCTTAAAGCCGCAAAATTTAAAATCGATCAGGACGAGATTACCTATCAGGACGTGCTCCTACGCATTCAGATCGAAGTTACGCAAGCGTTCCTAACCTACCAGGCCGCTCAAAAACAGGTACAGCTATTTGACAGCGCTATGCTATCGGAAGCAAAAGCAATTTTGGAAGGAAAGGTTTACAGCTATAAAAGAGGCGAAACATCCCTACTCGAAGTTTTAAATGCTCAACGGACCTACAATGATACCCAGCTTAGCTATTATGAAGCCCGTTACAATTATGCCGTAGCATTGGTTGAACTCCAACGCACAGCCGGGATATGGGATATTCAGGAGATCTAAGCTGGGGAGATTCTGTTTTTTCTCAACTTCTTATACATACTTTTCAAGGAAGGCGAAATCAGTATCAGCAAAAGTATGCTGATACTGATCATGGACATGATCTCATAATAATCCATGGCATAGCGCACAAAGGATTGGATCTTGACCCGCTCAGCAACGAGCTTTAAGGCGGCTGTATGTTCCTTATACTGTAATCCATGGTTTAAAACGCCGGCGGATTCCTGCTGCAGGTACTCCCGAAACAAGGGGTTGCCCACTTCCGTTTGATCCCGAAACACCTGTTGGTGCTGGGCAGATTCAAACAATTTGAAAAAATTCTGCAAACCGATACTGCTCGTGTAGCCCAGGTAGCGGATAGCAAGACAGACCGCAGCAGCAGAAGCCCCCAATTGAGGGCTGACACTGGTAATGCAAAATAAGATGGTGGGCACCATAATAAGCCCTACTCCGAGTCCGTGTAAAACCAAAGGTATCCAAAAATGCGCATCATTACCCTGCCCCTCAAAGGAGAAAAACATCCATTGGTGAAACAGCAGCAAGCAACAATAGCCCGAAATCCAGATCCATTTTACCGGCCTTTGCCCAAGCATCCAATACAATGAGCCCAGAACACCGGCCACGATACCAGCAATATTAAACCACTGGATATAGGACAAATGAATAGGATCAAGTTGAATAACCTGTACGAGATATTGATTTGAGATGGTCAAGGAGAAGCGCTCGATATACATCATATACAAAATCAATAAGCCCAAGAGAAAGTTCCTGTTTCTAAAAATCGCCAAATGAACATACACACGCCGGAGCACCATTTGCCGAACAATAAAAAGAATAAGCAACGCTAGACCTAACCCGAATATGATCAGCATGTGCCAATCGTTAAACCAATAAACTTCTTGTCCATACACCATTAAATAGCCAAAACTGACGATCACAAGGCTATAGAAAATACAGCTTGCCCAGTCTAACGAAAACAAAGGGTAAGGGCGTATATGCCTTATAGAGCGCATCGACAGCATAATCAACAATAAACCCGGTACAAATGATAAGGCAGCGTATAGATAGAGCTGATCAAAATTGAATGAATCGATAAATTCAGCCGTGACGAAAGTATTAAATGGGGAGCTGCAGAGTAACATGCCGAAAAAGACAGCATAACTTACTTCCTTAGCCCGATCGCTTTTCAACCGTGAGAATATCATGGAGATCGATAAGTTTACGGCAGAAGCAAACAACATCCCTTGGAAAAAGCGCAGGCCATATACCCAGCTGATATCGGTGATGCTGTACATCAAAAAGCAATTCAAGAGCTGGAGAAGATTAAAAATAATGTAGTACTGCTTGATGGGAAAGTATAAAAAAAAGCGTCGTTCTAAAACGTAGAATCCAACAAAACCAGCATAAAACAAAATGATCAGGAACTGGACATCACTGGGTTGGGCGCCGTAAAATCCAGCGGTGACATTTGTATTTGCACCGGGCAGGAAAAATAAGACCATACTCGGCATCAAGCTGCTAAACAGGATAAGCTTGATCAACCACTCCGGCACCCATTCTTTGAAAATTCCTTTCACTAGTTCTGATTTTTTGATACCGACACATTCACATTCATTCCCGAAAGAAGCTGTTGGGCTCCCCTTTGCTTATCCAGCTCAATGCGCACAGGTACGCGTTGTACAATCTTCACAAAGTTGCCCGTTGCATTATCTGGCGGCAAAAGAGAGAATGCAGAACCTGTAGCCGGGGAGATGGAAATAATTTTCCCATAGAATTTTTGATCCGGATACGCATCAGCAACCACCTCAACCCTATTGCCAAGATGCAAATAACGCAGTTGTGTTTCCTTAAAATTAGCCGTTACCCAGGTTGGGGTTTCTCTATTGACGATAAAGCCCAAAACTTCACCAGCACTTATCATTTGACCTTTTTCAATTGTGCGTTTGCCAATCTGCCCATCGTAAGGTGCGCGAATAACGGTATACCCAACATCAAGCCTTTTACGGCCGACAGCTGCCGTCAAACGAACACGTTCGGCATCCACCACACCTTTTTTCATATCCACATCATGCACGCGTTCTTGTGACGCCTGTAATTTATGCTTTAACGAAGCCAGCTCACTCTTATACACATCCAACGTCGCTTTTACATCCTCCAGTTGCTGTGCCGTTGCAGACTTTTCCTGAAACAAATAATTATAGCGATCATACTCCAACTGTTGCTTGGTTACCCGAGCCTCCCCGGCGGCAATTGAGGTGCGTAAAGATTCATGTTCCGCCTGGAGAATTTCCTTTTGACTATGAAGAACATTGATCTCTGCAGCTTCCTTATTGACGGATGCCGCTACCTGATCAGCCTCATATTTATATTCCTTATTATCTATAAGCAACAAGGTATCACCCCGTTTAACCAATTGATGATCGTGATAATGCACAGAAACCACATATCCGCCCACCCGAGAAACAATGGGATTGATATACTGTGTTACCTGTGCATCATTTGTATAGGTATACCGCAAGCGCATCCATAATGCTTGAGCGCCCCATAACAGCAAGGCCAACAAGACAATTCCAGCCAACCAGTTGGTGATTCGAGTGAGTTGTGCCTCCACAACTGTTCTTCGTGATTTAGGTTTCATTAGATAGTACCCTTCAAAAATTCGATAAAATAATAATGTTTCTGTAGCGCAATATGTGCGGTTTCAAGATCAAAAAGTGTTTTTAGGTATTGCATATCAGCATCTAAGAGATCTGTAATCAAAGCCGATGATTTAAAATACCTGTTTTTTATAATTCGTGCATTTTCCTGCGCCAACGCCTTATTGTTTTGACAGACGTCCTGCTGCTTAATAGCCAATTGATAATCCAACAGGGCCTGTAATAGTTGATTTTCCAGAATCTCCTCTTCATGATGGTGTTTTACCTCTTGTCGATCCAAGGCGATCTGTGCTCCGCGCACCACGTTTTTATTGAGATAAATTGCCGAGATCGGTATGGTTAATTTGAGCCCTGTGATACTCAGATTATACCAGCTGGGGTTATAGGGATACAAGAAAACCTGTGGATTGGCAAAAGTGAATGTACTGGTCAAACCCAACTCAGGAAGATAATTTGATCGCGCCTGTTTGACCGACAACTTTTTCATAACCACTTCCTGTTCGGATTTTAGGAGGGAAAAAGCATGGCTTCGCGCTTCGGCAACAAGCGCTTCATAGCTGGGGGTTTCCACCTGAAACTGCTCGGGCAGGGGCACAATCTCCGCAGTAATACCACCAATTAGCTGCAGCTTCTGATTTGCAGCCTGAATATCATGACCGATCTGCACGAGCAACAGTTCCCGCTTCGAAAGCTCCAACGAAATACGCAAGACGTCACTGTGCAATACAACACCCGCCTTATACAGATGCTCAATCTCCTTGAGCTGTGCCCGTTGATCAGCAATATCCTGCTCGATTAAAGATCGGTTACTATACGACAGTTCCAAATCCAAAAAAAGATTGCAAACCTCCAATTTCGTCTGCGCCGCGGCATTCTTCCAATCGATTCTAGCCAGCTCATTTTCCAATTTTTTGGACTCAATTTTCATCAGGTCCCGATGCCCGTTGTAGAGGTTCAGATAAAAATCCAGGCCGCTATCGTACAAGTAATGAATGATATCATGCTGGGCGGGTTTATTTAAAAGCCCCTGATCATACACAGGCATATTACTCGCATAACTAGCAGAAGCTCGGGCGGAAATCTTGGGCAGCAACTCCATGCGTTGCTGCTGTACCGCCACCTCAGTTTCTTTGAGCTGCAAATAAGACTGCTCAATGTATTTACTGTTCTGTAGTGCTTTGTCGATCATGTCTTTCAGGGACATGCGCAAAGAATCGAGGGCGAAGGTGTCCGAAATAGCGCATACTAACAATCCTATGGTTAGTATGCCTTTTGCCCAATAGGGAGGAAAAAAGTTCACGTGTGCTATGTAATTTTTTTGCGTTGCAAACTTAGACACTTATTGGAACTTGGATTTCTTCACAAACGCCAATATGTTATGGAAAAAAGACATTTTTTCATCAATTCAATCAAAAAGACCAATATCTGCCAAGAAGATCTTACCATATCCTTTTTTTAAAGCACAAAAAAAAAGCCTCTCAAACGTTGATTTGAAAGGCCTTTCCGGATGGTATAAAACCAAACTATCCGTATAAGGAATCTTCTATTGCATTCCACAACTGTATTCTCTTTTGTAGCGCAACTTTACTAATCTCCTTCATTTCCGTCCATTTAACCTCATCGTCCTTCGCGAGATCTGTGATCATCTGCATCGCCAAAGGCCCATGCTCATCGCCGTCCAGATCAATATGACGTTGAAAATAATAGATAAAGCTGTCCAGATTGGCTGTAGGGAAATTTGTTTTAATTTCTTCCAAAATAGAGGTAAACATTCCCGGGATAAGATCTTCGCGTCCAAATGTAAAAGCTGCAGCTATTTTATGCACTTCGCCCTCAGCAATCACTTCGAATGTAAAATTCAAAAAGTCCTTGATCCGCTTGTCCAATGTGGTCGTTGCGATGACATCGAATATGTTGCTCGATTTTTTGGCGTGAGCAATAAATTTATTGACTAGATGAAGATCGGCACCCATAGCATCCATGGCATCCAGATACATCTCAAAGTGGCTCAAACGACGACCATCAATGTATTCATCCGATTCCTCAGCCAATACAATTTCGTTGATTAGATAGCGTGTTGATGGATGCTCACTCGCAAACCAAGGTAAAGTCGTACAGGTCAATTTAATCTGTAAAGCTTTTAGTAAAGACATAAAATCCCATACAGCGTACACATGCCCTTCTGTAAAAGAACGTAGATTCTTGATCGTTTTGATCTTACGATACAAAGGGTGTTGCAATAATACCTCGCGTTCGGTAGCAATGTATTCGTTAATTTCCGCAATTCTATTCATGGCGCAAAAGTATTGTCTTATCTCTATTTTTAAAAGTATTTTCGATGAGATTACAGTAACATGATAAATTTTTCGCCCAGCTATCCGCTTCATAACCAAATCACAGCCAACAACGCGCCTCGCTTTTGACCTCCGTATTCCTGTTGCTAACGCCCATTTACCCTTAAAAACAAAAATATTTTTTATTATAAAAAATAATCTACTATATTTGTAGAGTATTCAGAATTGCATGATGCAATACCAACCGAGTGCAGGCACCGCGGTGGTAAATTAATACGGGTTTCGACCAAAATAAACGTCACAGAACGATTATTTTCCCCAACAAGATCTGGATACAGTTTATGGTTTAATCTTTTAAATTTTTAAATTGTATGGCTACTACAACAAATCTTTACCAACACTTACTGGAAAAATTCAGTTATTACTCAACAGATGAACTGATCCAGCTTAACAATGACACCATTTTGGGACAAGGCTGGGGTTCAGCCAAGGCAACCTTTAGAACAGCTTTGATCAGTACGTTCTCCAAAAGAGGACTGGATCTTTCCAACATCATTTCCAAGGAAGACGGTTTTACCTCGGTGAAGCATGTCCCTGTACGCTTGGAACAGAATGTCCTGATTCCTTTACAATAATCTTTATCGGCAAAAAAAAGCGCGCATCGAAAGGACTTCGTGCGCGCTGCTGTGGTTGGTTTAGGAAATTGCCGATTTAAAAGAAGGCAATAATCTTATTATTTATAGTTTGGATTCTGAATTAACACACCTGCGCTTTTCTCAATTTCTGTTTGTGGTAATGGCCAGCGGTAAAATTTGTCTTCAAAATGATAGGGCACTTTACTGTCTTTGACCGCATTGAGTACTTCGCCTGCGATATGCCAACGAATCAAGTCGTAATGCCGCAGTCCTTCGAAAGCAAGTTCAACCCTTCTTTCGTGGCGGATACGATCGCGCATTTTTTCCTTGGTATAACCGGCAGGGAACCCGGGCATCTGAACGCGGCTCCTCAATGTATTCATAGCATCGTAAACCGATTTATCTGGTCCGGCGATTTCATTTTGTGCTTCGGCATACATCAATAACACCTCTCCAAACCGCAGTACAACAGCATCCTGTTGGCTCAATGTTGAAAAGCCGAAAGGTAAGTTGGCCGGATCCAAAAATTTCAGCACCCCATAACCTGTAGGCCGCGGATTGGACGGTGTATGGATCTTACCGCCGCCAAAGTCGGGATGATCCACGAAAATTGTTTTGCTCAAGCGCGGATCCCTATCTTTGAAGGGATTGGCTCGGTCAGTCAAAGGTGATTCGCCAAAAGGCAGACCATCTTTGCATTCATAGGTATCCACGAGGTTTTGCAACGGTGAAGCAGCGATCCAGTCGCCGAGGTACATGTCCCAGGGGGCTGTATTATTCGGTGCCAGAAAATTGACCGAAAAGATAATCTCAGTATTGTTCTTCTGTGTTGCATCGCGAAAGACATTTTCAAAAGCCGTACTCAGGGTATACTCTTTCATGACATCGGTGCATAAATCTTTTACCTCTTTCAGAATTGCTAAATCGGGCACCCCTTTGTCACCATAAGCCGCAAACAGTAAAACCCGTGCTTTCAAGGCTTTTGCAGAACTTGCGGTCGCATGCCCCCCATTGTTGAAATAAGGTTTAGCCGCTAAGTTGGCGATCCCGAAATCCAGATCGGCCCGAATCTGTTTTAGAATATTCTCCGCAGTTTCCTTTGGCTGACGTTGATTCTCCAAACTGAGGGGAGTCAGTACAAGTGGCACTTCACCATAGATACTGTACAATTGGAAATACACAAAAGCACGGATAAAGCGGGCTTCGGCTTCCATATTTTTCTTCTCCCCATCGTTCATATCGGCGCCATTGTAGCCCTGAAGCTTTTCGATCAGGCGATTGGCACGTCCTATACCTACATAAGCATCGTTATAAATACCGGTTTCGTAGCCCCCGGTGGTCGGATTTAAGTTCCCACCGACGATTTCATTGACGCTACCTGAATTGAACTGATTGTAGCCATTGTCGGTCAGACAATCCCGGAAAGGCATCCCATAAGAAAAGGTTTCACTCTGCAACGAGGCATATACACCGGCCAAGGCATTATCAAAATCCGATTTTTTGCTAAAATAATTGTCCGAAGCAATCTGATCCAAAGGGTTGAGGTCCAAGGCACTGTTACAGGAAGCTAAAAATAGGCCGGATAGTATCAACGCTGTTATAAATTTCTTTTTCATAGCACTTAAAAGTTAACTTGTACACCAAATGAATAAATCTTGTTTTGTGGATACTGTACCAGATCACCATTTCCATAGCGTTCAGGGTCCAAGCCCTTAAATTTGGTCGCAGTAAGCAGGTTATCACCCGAAAAATAAACCCTTAGGCGGTCAATTTTATATTTTTTCAAGAGCCCTTCAGGTAAAGTGTATCCGAACACAAGATTTTTCAACCTGAAGTATGAGGCATCCTGAATAAAATAGCTGGAAGCACGGCTGAATTTCTCCGGAGCACTCCAACCCCAATAAATACGGGGCATCGTTGTCGAAGGGTTTTCAGGTGTCCAACGGTCTAACCAATCTTTTGTCGGCGGGCTACCCTGTACAAATGGGGTTACACCCCAGCCCGAAACATAGGATTTGACGCCATATACCCCTTGTAATAGGGCCGAAAAGTCAAAACCTTTAAAACTAGCACTTAGATTAAAACTATAGTTCAGCTTTGGATCCACACCGGCTATCATTGTTCTGTCGTTGGCATCTATTTTTCCGTCCCCATTGACGTCCCGATACTTCAGATCGCCGGGCAGTGTATTATCATTAAACTGCTTAGGCGAACCTGTTACTTCTGCTTCTGACTGGAATATGCCAATGACTTCGTAGGTATAAAAGCTGTCCATTGCATAGCCATTTTTTTTGATCGTATAGCCTCCGATTTCAGGTTCTCCAAATTTGACCAGCTTGTTTTTGAAACGATCGAGGTTTGCCCCTAGCTGATAGCGTAAACCTTCCAATGCGCCCGTAGTAAGCTGATTGCGATAGGTAATTCCTAATTCAACACCTTTATTTTCAACGATACCGTCATTGATATTTGGGGCGCCCAATCCTACGATTGCCGTTATCTGCGAAGGGCGTAAGATGTCGGTTGTCCGTTTCTTATACCAATCGAAAGTAATATCCAAATTTTTGAACAGGCTTAAATCTACCCCAACATCGGTCATGGTTGTTGTTTCCCATTTGATCAGTGGGTTGGTCAGTCTTTGCTGTGCCACCCCCGATTGCAGACTATTGTTATCAAATGAATAATTACCTGTAAGTCCCAATACAGGCTGGTATGGATAATTTAAGGAATAGCCATTCACATCCACCACATTCTGGTTTCCAAGTTGCCCCCAAGATCCACGGATCTTCAAATTATCCAACCAACCGGAAGCGAATTCCTTGACAAACGATTCTTCCGATACACGCCAGCCTGCAGAGAAAGAAGGAAAGGCTGCCCAACGGTTTTTACCGTAAAACTTGGAACTACCGTCGTAACGCATATTGGCTTCCAAGAGGTATTTCCCTTGATAATCATAGTTCAACCGGCCGAAATACGAGATCAGCGCCCATTGGTTGGCGGTTCCGTTTGCCCGTTGAATATCTGATCCCCCCGCATTTAATTCTGTTAGTGTATCGTCGACAAAATTCTGTCTGAAGCCCTGAAGGTAGGTATACTTACTTTTTTCAATGCTATATCCGGCCTGCGCTTTGAGGTGGTGTGCGCCAAACGCGCGATCATAGTTCAGGTAAGTAAATAAATTGGTGTATATTGTTTGCTGATCCTGATCCGTAAGGCCCTTTCCAAGATCCAATGTTGTTCCGAGCGTGCCCGTATGGTAATAATATTCATCCAACGTTGATTTATAATCCTTGTACTTGTCCATATTGAAATTATAGGCCCCTTTGGTGTACCAGGAAAGCCCCTTAAACAGCTGTACCTCCATCCAGGCCTGTAAATTAGCCGCATAGTCGTCGGTATTGTACGTGAATTTCCGATCCAATACGGCCATAGGATTTTTATTGTTGTACTCCCAGTCGTAAGCTTTGTACGTGTAACGTCCGCTACCATCCGGCAAAAATGGGCCATAAGTTGGTGCCTGCGACATGGCCGACAGGAAGAGGTCTTTGGATCCGCCCGGGATAGATTCGGTATGCCCTGTTTTGAGCAAGATATTTGTTCCGAATTTAATACCTTCCGAGATTTTGGTCGTCAGATTGAGGCGGGCGGAATAACGGTCGTAGTTAAAACCTTTGATCATTCCATCCTGATTGACGTAGCCCAAACCAACATTAAAGGTTGTCTTCTCGTTTCCGCCTTGGATTCCGAGATTATGGGTATACGTCGGTTTCGTTTGGAAAATAAGCCCCAGCCAGTCCGTATTGGGATATTTTACAGGATCATTACTGTTGCGATAGGCAGCGATCACATCGGCGGGATATAGGCCATCGTTGAGATTGGAATTCTTACGCGCTTCGTTATATAATTCCATATACTGCGCCGAATTGGTGATCAGATCAAACATTTTCGTAGGCTTATAGATACCCACATTTCCGTCATACTGAACGGTTGTCTTTCCCGATTTCCCTTGTTTCGTCGTGATCAGAATAACGCCATTGGCTGCGCGCGAGCCGTAGATTGCTGCGGAGGCGGCATCTTTCAGCACACTGACATTTTCGATATCATTGGGATTGACGTCGGAGAATTTTCCCTGCACACCATCGATGAGCACCAGGGGATCCGATCCGGCGCCGCTAAAGGTACCCTTACCACGAATGCGGATGGAAACGCCTTCATTGCCCGGTTCTCCAGAGCCCTGATTGATTTGTACGCCCGGGATTGCCCCCTGCAGCATGGAAGCTGTATTGACAACGGGCCGTTTGATCATATCTTTGCCACTCACTGTAGCCACGGCACCGGTTAGGTTTACTTTCTTTTGTGTACCGTAACCGACCACAACAACCTCTTCCAAACTCGACGAAGCGTCGTTCAGCTGCACATTCACGGTTCCCTCATTGGCGGCAACAGCCATTTCCCTGGTTTCAAATCCCAAAGAAGAGAACGTCAGTACGGCAGTTCCGCCTGTCAGGCTGAGCTCGAATTGCCCCTGCTGATCCGTTTGCGTTTCCTGCGTTGCATTTTTGACCCGTACTGTCACGCCGGGTAGCGGGCGCCCTGTATTGTCCAGTACTTTTCCTTTTACTGTGCGCTGTTGACGTACTACACCCGCGACTGTGGAAGGAACTTTTTCTGTTGGGGCAAAACGACGGTCTGTCGTTCTTAGAGAGGCAGCGGAGCCCGTGTAGGGTACAGCTATCGAAAGACAGAGTGCCATTATACTGGCCTCAGGACCGAAGGACAGGCCCTTGATCAAAGGCCATTGTCTTGTCTTTTCTGTTTTCATATTTACTTTTTTTGTTTATTAGGTGCTTTTATTTTGAAATTTTTGGCACAAAGCATCCCCTATCATGCAAAAAATTGCATGTTCCAATTCGGTTGAGGACGCTATGTTTTGTTATTTTTCTTTTGTACGATAGGCGATCCAATTATGATCTATACATACGTTAAGTTGATGTGATTTGGCTGAATAAATCTGATAGTTCAGTATCTTACCATCTTTCCATTCCATATCTAATGTGTGATTTCCCTTGATGCGCATGCCCCTCACCCGGCCTTCTTTTTTCCAGGCCTGAGGCACCGCCGGTAGAAGATACACCGTATCCTGATGGGACTGCACCAGCATCTCGGCAATACCAGCTGCTCCACCAAAATTACCATCGATCTGAAATGGGGGGCCTGCTGTTAACAAATTGGCGTAAACACCACCACCAGCGCCATAATTGATATGTGTATCGACACGTGGGGTCATGAGTTGCCGAAATAATTTATAAGCCCGCTCGCCTTCATGCAATCTGGTCCAAAAGAGTAGTTTATGGGCAATGGCCCAACTCGGTCCATCATCCCCCCGCACATCTAGGCTTTTTTTAGCGGCAAGCTGCCAGTCTGGATGTTCATCATAACGAATCAGATAACCGGGATACAAACCGTACAAATGTGAGATATGCCGATGCTGCGGATCCACTTCTTCATAATCTTCGATCCATTCCATCATGCGGCCATCTTTGGCGATCTGTACCGCCGGAGCTAAGCGTTTAAGCTGCGCCGCAACCTTCGTTAAAAAAGGATCGGATTGTTTGCCCAATAATCCCGCTGCATGGATGATATTTCCAAATAATTCACGTACGATCTGATTATCTATCGTTGGTCCCATCGTGACGTTTGCCTGCTGCCCATTGGGGAGCTTGAAGGAATTTTCGGGAGATACAGAGGGCGAAGTCAATAGCCAGCCCTTGGTTGGGTGTTCGGTCAGGGCACTGGAGTAAAACTGTGCTGCTCCGTAGAGAATCGGGTATATGCGTCGAAGATAATCTATATCTTCGGTATAGAGGTAATGTTCCCAAAGGTTATTGCAGAGCCAGCCCGAGCCCGCATTGGCAATTCCCCAGGAAGCAGACTCTCCGGGTTCGGTATAGCCCCATACATTGGTGATCACATGGGCCACCCAGCCCGGTGCATTATAGTATGCTTTCGCGGTCTTTGCCCCCGGGGCCATAAGACCTTCCACAAGACCTACCAAGGGTTCATTGAGCTCGCCCAAATTGGCCGCCCCGAGGTGCCAATGGTTCATCTGCACATTGATATCCAGGTGGTAGTCCCCATTCCAGGGTGTCTGAATCTGATTTGCCCATAAGCCCTGTAAGTTCGGTGGTAGCAAGCCTAAGCGCGTACTGCTGATACTAAGGTAACGACCATACTGATAGAATAGCGCTGCCAGCCCTGGATCCTGATCCGGTTCTTTACCAAAGGCCACCAAACGCTCATCGGTCGGTAGGTCATCTTTCGACTGCCCCAATCGGAGCGACAAACGGTTGAACAGGGCCAAATAGTTTCGCAGATGTTCGGCATACTGCTGGCTATAGGATTTTTTCAACGCCTTTGTTAGCGTTTCAGCTGTGGTACGCTCAAAATCCTTACCTTTAAAATCAGTATCTGTTGCCACGTAAATCAGCACTTCGTCAGCCTGCTGGATGACAATAGAGTGTTCCTTTACCAGCTGTTTCCCGCCTTTAATCTGTGCGCGGACACGTGTTTTAAACTGCATTCCTTTACCGTCCACACCGTTGTCCAATTGTCCTACCAAAACAAGCTCGCCATCCTCGGTCTTGGCAGTAGCCCTTTCGGGACGGTCAATCTTGATTTCCAGGCTTAGCTGGCCTTTTTTGCTGCTCTGTAAACGAATAACGCCCAGGTCATCAGCAAAGCTTGTCCAATATTCGCGGCTATACCGGACGCCTTTGAGCTCATAGCTTGTTTTTGCCATTGCCTTATCGAGATCCAGTTCCCGGCGATAGTTCTGCACTGCGTTGAGATCCGTTTGTCCGTCAAAAGCAAGCATCAGATTGCCGAGCACTTGATAACAGCCCCATTGCTTACCGCCCGATCCGGGGCCTTTGCAGATAAAATGCTGGTCGATCAGACGCTGAGCAAGGTCGTTTTTCCCGCTTTTGATCAGATTTCGAATACTATCCAAATACCTGCTGGCCTCATAATTATTGGCATCCTGAGGGCTTCCCGACCATAGGGTGATATCATTGAGTACAATATGGTCATTCTTCAATCCACCGTCAGGCATCATGCCAATTTTTCCATTGCCCAGGGGCAGGGTCTCCTCCCATTGTTTTGCCGGCTGCCGGTACCAAAGTTTGCCGCCCTGCACCTGCCCAAATAAGTTGCCCGAAAGAAAGAAAACCACAAGCGTGCAGAGTAACTGACCTTTCCGATTGTTTATTTTTGATGATCTAATCATGTGGTTTTAGTTTTTTGTCCAGTCATCGGTTCGGAAGGGAGATCCGGGTATCCCGGCTTCGTTGTATAAAGTCAGGTCCGGGTTATCGGCCCAGCCGTAGCGCACTGCGACAGGCGACGGTACTTCTTTGGCAGATACGATCAGCTTATTTCCGACCTGTTTGACTTCTGCAGGATAAAAGACCTGATCGGCACCAGCAATTGTGAAACTACCGTTGCGGTTATCCGCTCCTTTCAGCACCAGCTTTTTGCCCATGGGGTTAAAGCTAAGTTCCATTTCTGCGGCTTTTGTCGTCCAATGCTGAAGAACAGGGCCCGAATAAGGGATCTTCTTGCCATAGAGCTGCGCTGTTGCGATCCAGCCAAGTCTTCTACCGACATCCTGCTTGTTTTTCGGATGAATATCCTGTGCATCGCCGATATCCGTTATAACAGCCATACCTGTATAAGGCAATTTGAGTGTTTGGCGCTGCGCTTCCCGTAATCTCGCCCAGGAAGAAGGCTGCGGTGTTACACTTTTCGCTTTAAAGTTGGCCAGCTGAACAAAATAAAAAGGCATCTTTTCATTGTTCCACTGCTGGCGCCAGTCCTGAATCAGTGCGGGCAGCAGTTGCTGATAAGGAGCGTCTTTTGAATCCGCGTTACTTTCACCCTGGTACCAAATGGCGCCTTTTATCTTAAAATCCACAAAAGGCTTAACCATGGCATTGTAGAGCACAGTAGGCCTGTTGGGACCCTCCATCGCATTAGGTTTTGCGGGCAGCTTCGCCAGATCATAACCAACTTTGCATTTCCAGTCTCCAACGAGAGATAGCTGTTCGCCATTTGGCCCTTCCAGTCGTGGCTGTTCTGTACCGCCATATATTCCACCATCGCCGGCTCCATCAAATACGCGAACGGCGATATGCAATAGACTGCCGTTGTTGGCCGTTGCAGGAACAGTATAGTTCCGAATCTGGTCGTAACCGACAGTTTCACCCACTTTTGTACCATTGACATAAGTGATGTCGTTGTCATCAATCGCTCCCAAAATCAACTTAAGAGGTTTACCTTGCCAATGTGCCGGTAGTTCAACGTCTTTGCCAAAATAAACGACACCATCCATTCCCGGAAATAGGTTCTTGTCAAAAAAGCTCGGAATAGTAATCGTAGACCAGCTGCTTTTATCCAATTGTGGCGCAAACCACTCGCCCTGCGTTGCTGTCTTCACCTGATCCTGCTGTTCGGCGACGCGATTCCATTCGGCCAGATCTTTCGCATAGACTTCCTGTGCATCCGGACGTTGGATTTTTTCAATGGCCGCCGTATAGGTTGAAAAAGGTGAAAGTGCCTCCCGGCTCATCCAGGCTTCAATGATTGTTCCGCCCCAGGAGGAATGGATCAAGCCAATAGGAATGCCTGTTTTCTCGTAGATCTCGCGTGCAAAAAAATAGGCTGTCGCCGAAAACTCCGGAATACTTTGTGGCGTCACTGGATTCCATCCTCCGGACTCCACCTTCACTGTTGCGGTAGGTTGATTGGCCGTTGCTTTTGGAATCTGCAAAATACGAATATTGGGAAAGTTGGCTGCTTTGATTTCCTGCTCAAAGTTATTGATCTTACCCCAACCCGCCAGAGGCATTTCCATATTTGACTGTCCTGAACAAAACCAGACTTCACCGATCAGAATATTTTTTAGGATCAATTGATCACCATCGTTGATGGTAATTTGGTAGGGTCCACCGTATTTCGGTGTCTCCAGATAGACTTGCCAGCCTCCCTGCTGATCGACCTCAACCTGATAGCTCTTGTTGTTCCAGCTGGTGTTTACGCTAAGTTCCTTGCCGACTGCGGTACTGGTTCCCCAGATCTTGACCTTTTCTTTCTGCTGCAGCACCATATTGTCGCCAATAAAAGCCGGCAGCTGTACTTTGGCCTGTAGGGCAGAAAATCCACTGGCAACGCTGAGTAGCAGCGCCAGTAAAGTCCGTTTATACTGTTTAGGTTTTATCATGATTTTTGAGTTTTTTGCTCAATTGGGTTTATACATTTGGCGCATCCGAAGTCCGGGCTGTTAGCGTCGGAGCTTCGGATGTGCCATCGTTATCCTTTTAAAGTGCCGATATTTTTAGTAAAACACTGGGACGGTTGCTATTCAGGTCTGGATTTACGCCAACTTTCATCAGGTAGTCGCCCGAATAGGTTTGTCCCTGGCCTAAGCTCGACTTAGTTCCCGGATACAGGTTGATCTCCTCCACCCGGTATTGCTTTTGGGCATCCAGTCCTTTTAAACGGACAGGATCGGTTGTTCCGATGCCATAGCGGTTATTGACCAGGTAGTTGAAGATGACAGCCTCGGTTTTTTGGTTATTCACATAGCTGAGGGCGGCGAAGTCCCCTTCACGTGGATCGGCCAGACGATACTGCTCCCCGTGCCATATTGTTCCTTTAAGCGCGTCGTAATTCTTTACCGCCTGCTGGCAGAATAACAGATCCTGTTCTTTCAGGTGGCTCACCACAATATCAAAACCCAGTTTACCCATCATGGCTACATCCGTACGGAATTTGAGGGACTGTTTTCCCCAGTCTGTCACATGGTTTGAGGTGCTGATTGCCGGGAAAAAGTACGAATACTCGTACTGCATAAAAATACGCTCCAGAGGGTCTGTATTGTCCGAAGGCCAAAATTCGGTAAAGTACCGAAGTGCCGCATAGTCCACACGACCACCACCGCCCGAACACAACATCATCGGCACTTTCGGATACTTCGAACGAATGCGCTCCAGCACTTTATAAAGGCCTTCCACATAAGAAACATAGAAAGCACCTTGGTCTTTTAGAAATGCGGAATGCGCATTGTAAATGACCGCATTACAATCCCATTTGATATAGGCCAATGCCGGATTTTTAGTAAACAGGTCGTCCAGAATCTGGAAAACAAAATCCTGCACCTTGGGATTTGTCAGATCCAGGATCAACTGATTACGGAAATAATGTTCTTCACGTTGTGGCTGTTTGACAACCCAATCCGGATGTTGCTCGTAGAGTTCGGATTTGGGGCTAACCATTTCGGGTTCTACCCAGATACCGAATTTAACGCCCTGCTTAGTCGCTTCTTCGACAAGTGTTGCGATACCATTGGGTAGTTTTGTCCGGTTCGGTTGCCAATCTCCTAGACTGGAGTGATCGCTGTTACGCGGATATTTATTTCCAAACCAGCCGTCATCCAATAAAAATAGATCTACGCCTAGTTTTTTGGTATCCTGAAGCAAACCTTTTAATTTTTGTTCATTAAAATCAAAGTAGGTCGCCTCCCAATTGTTGAGTAAAGTCAGACGTTCGCCATTTCCATCCAGCAGCTGATATTTACGGGCCCAATTGTGCAGATTTCGGGAGGCGGTGCCTTTTCCCTTCGTCGATAAGGTATAGATCAATTTGGGTGTTGTAAATTCCTGGTTGCTGGCTAATTTTACATTGGAAGCATAGTTATTTATTCCGGCAATGATACGCAGGTTATTGAGGTAATCCACTTCAAAATCCACCTTAAAATTTCCACTATACCCAAGGCTTGCCATCAGTACTGTTCCTTCATCTTCGGATGCCGCCTTGCCCAGAGACACCATAAAGGAAGGTGGCTGGAATAAATTCGCGCGTGTTCCGAGTTTACTGTCCAGCACTTTGATGCCATGTGTTAACGGAGCCTCGTCCACCTGCATTTCTTTTGCCCAGTCGCCATGGTACTGCCGTAGCCAATACGCGTTGGAACGCAGGGTCAGATTGGCCGAAGCAAATTTTTCCAGCGTGACGACTTTCTTTTCGTTATTTTGGATCGTTGCCCACTGCTCAATGATATCCTCATTCAAAAACGATTTGTAGTGTAAAACGACATAAATATCGTATACCGGATCTTTTAGGGTGATATCAAGCTGTTTGACATTGGCATCCAGGTTTTTCACCGCATGCTTTTCATAGCGCAGGTCCAGGGAGCGGTTACCATCGGCATGAACGACACTGATGGCTGGTTCCAATAGGTTTTTTGAACCTGAGGGGGTATACGCCGCATTGGAGAGGCCACTATAATCGGTCAATTGCCTATAACCGCTTGCAATGGTCGAGTACTCTTTAGAATCACTCAATTTTTCACCGTAATAAAGCATTTTCAGTGTTTTCGTGGAATCGTACTCCAACACTAAGGCATTCGATCTGGTTTCAATAGGAATCTGTTTGGACTGCGCCTGTGCCTCCAGATGGACAAGCCCATGGGTCATCAAAAGCCCGAGTACAACATGTTTAAAATGATGGGTTGGCATATATAAATAGATTTAGGATTTGTTAACGAACTTGACTATTTTGTTTGCTTTCAATTGAATCTTATAAAGGTATTTACCACTGATTTCCTGCTGTGGGCTTAGACCTGCCAATTGGGAAGGGCTCAATACCTGAATCGTTTGATCTTGCGGCGATGAAAGAATAAGCTGTCTAATGCTGCTATTGCTCCATTCCATCTTGTCGATGCGTACATTGCCACGGGCTTTGAGTCCTTTCACTGTTCCGGCCGACCAGCGATGAGGCAGTGCAGGAAGTAATTCCAGCACATCCGTTTGCGACTGCAGCAACATTTCACTCACCGCAGCCACATAACCCAGGTTGCCATCAATCTGAAAAGGTGGATGCGCGCAGAGCAAGTTGGCGTAAACGCCACCGCCATTGTTGTAATCAATACCATCGCCGCCGACGAGGTTAATGAAATTAGTTAGGATTTTATAGGCGTGATTCCCATCCTGCAAGCGGGCCCAAAAAGCCACCTTCCAGGCCATGGACCAACCGGTGGATTCGTCGCCTCGCGCGGTGAGTGTAACTCGTGCAGCTTTGGCCAGTTCCGGTGTTTTTAAAACAGAGAACTGGTTACCGGGGTACAGGCCAAACAGATGCGAGACATGGCGATGCTTGTCCTGTGGATCATCACGATCCGTTTCCCACTCCTGCAACTGTCCCCATTTACCGATTTTGGGTTTGAGCAGCGCATCGCGAAGTGCCGCGATATGCTTACGGTAATCGGCGTCCAACTTCAGAATTGTGCTCGCCTGGATATAGTTGCTAAAGAGATCGTAAATAATCTGATGGTCATAGCTCACGGCATCCTCTGTGGGGCCATGCTCCGGCGACCAGCCCTTTGGCGCCACCACAGTTCCGTCTGCTCTTCGAACCAGACGATCATCCCAAAACTCGCTTATTTCTTTTAAAATCGGATACGCAAATTCGCGCAGGTATTTCTCGTCCTTGTTAAAGGCATAATGCTCCCAGAGCGCCTGAGCATACCAGGCACTTCCGGGGGTGTTCCAAAGGAAGCTCTCCCCACCGAAGATATTATTTTCGGTCTTTACGGTCCAGCCCCTTACGCCCGGAAATTCCTTTTGTGTATTTATTTTTTTCACCTCACGCATGCTATTGATATAATCGAGGTAAGGCCAGGCCGATTCACCCAGATTAGCGACTTCTGCAGGCCAATAGTTCATCTGTACATTGATATTGGAATGGTAATCTGAGCGCCATGGTGGATTGTTACTGTTATTCCAAAGCCCTTGCAGATTTGCAGGCAAACCGCCTTTCCGTGAGGAACTGATCAGCAGATAACGTCCATATTGATATACTAATGCTTCCAGAGCCGGGATCGGCTGTTTTTTATAGGCTTCCAACAGCGCTTTTGTTGTTTGCTTAGCGTCCAGCTGGCTATGGTCGAGATCAAGCGCCACGCGGTTGAACAGCGCTGTATAATCTGCAACGTGCCTTGCCAGCAGCTTATTTACGCCATATTTTTCCGCTTGCTGCAGATAACGTTCATTGACCTGCATCGGTTCTTCGGCCGACTTCCAGTTGGTTGCCCGTGTATTGGCATAATCTGTTGCGGCACTCAGCAGCAGAATAAGTCGATCGGCAGATTTTACGGTAAGGACAGCCTGTCCTTTTTCATCTGTCGTTTTGGAAAGTGAACCACCGACGACCTGTACGCGTACCTGTGCGGCATACCGCATGCCATTGTCGAGCGTTCCCTGAAACCACAGGTGAGCATCTTCTGCCTGCACCACCTGCCCATGTGCATCCCGAAGTGCGATCTGGGCATTGAGTTTCCCTTTTTTACTATTTGCATAGTCAAATACCATGACCTGATCGGGCTGACTCGCAAAATACCGGCGGTTGATTTGCTGTCCATCCTGCTGGTAGGCTATTTCATGTAAGCCCTTATCCAAATTCAATTTCCGGCTATAGGCGGTAAAGGATTTATTACTATCGGAGTCAAAACGAACAAAAAGATCACCAAAAGCCTGATAAGCACCTGTCTCCTGTTCATCACCTGTCCAGAGGCTATTTTCATTAAATTGGATATGTTCCTGATTTACGCCCGCAAAGATCATGGCTCCTATTCGTCCATTTCCGATAGGGTATGCTTCGGTCATCCAATCTTTGGCAGGTCGATCATCCCAGAGATAATACCGTTGGGCCTGGGAAGTGCCAAAACAAATGATCAAGAGTGTTAAGAGAACGTATTTCATTTTTGTGTGCATCAACATAGTGGTTTATACAATTTTATTGGGCAATGCCCAAGGGTGAAAAAACAAGGTAGATGACAATCATCAAAAGGATGAGAAAAGCGCCAATCCGGTACCTTCCCTTCCAATAGGCTTCTTTATCCTGGCCTGAAAACTCAAACTGATACGCCGATAGATAGTTTGGCTGGCTCAGTTTACTTCCCCCCCAGATGACCAGTGCTACAGCGATAAACAATAGCGCGAACAGGTGCAGATAGTGTAGCTCTGTCTTCCAGACAAACACCAGAACGAAGTAGCTGACCATGTACAGGAACAGGCCGATTTGTGCCATCCTTGGCGTAACGCGACGCGATAGAATCCCCAAGATCATAATGGTGAAAATGGGCATATTGAACAGCCCCGACACGGTTTGGAGGTACGTATAAAATCCGTCATGGGCAAAGAGGATAAAAGGTGCAATAAACATGGCCGAGATAGAGATGATCAATTCGAACAGTTTTCCTTTTTTGACCAGCTCCCTTTCACTGAGCGTTCTGTTTCTACGTTCCAGGTAAGGTTTATAAATATTAAAAACAAATAAGCTGCCACAGCTCTGAAGGCCAGCAGTATAGGTAGTCATTGCCGCACCAAAGACCAAGGCCAATGAAAAACCAATCAATACATCCGGAAAAATTAGGACAATGAGTTTCGGAAAAACAGAAGCTGTGGGCTGCACATGCGGCAATAAGTGTACCGCCAGAAGGCCAGGTAAATTGATCAATAATGGCATCAGAAGTTTGCCTCCCGCAGCCAAAGTCATTCCTTTTTGTGCTTCCTTTAGATTTTTGGCGCTCAATGCCTGTTGTGCGATATAGGGTTCCATCCCCCAATAGTAAAAATTGATCAGCAGCATGCCGGTAAATAAAGTCGAAAATGGAACCGCATCATGCTTTCCACCGACGGCATTGAGATGTTCTTTTTTATCGTGAAATAACTGGAGTACCCCCGTCCAGATGTCACCATTCCCCAAATACCAAAAGGCAAAAATCGGAATCAATAGTGCGAGCAAAAACAGACAGAGGCCCAAACCGAGGTCAGACAGGGAGATCAACTTCAATCCGCCCAAAATGCTGTATAAGCTCCCGATGATACCGAGGGCCCAGACCAGTATCCAGATACTCTGCCAATAACTGATGTGCAGCAGTCCGGGCACATCAAACATTGTAGCTAGGCTTAGTGCACCACCGTATAATACCGGTGGCAATAAGTTGACGATGTATCCGATCAGAATCAGGATAGACACCAACATTTTAGTTTTCGGATCAAACCGCAGTGCAAGGAAGTCCGGCACCGTCCGAAAACCATGTTTAAAATAGATAGGCAGCAGAAATTCCGAAACCAGGAGCATCGCGACCACCGAGCTCACCCCCCAGCCGATGACCGACAGGTTGTTGATATAGACCGATTCATTTTCACCGATAAACTGGTTGGCGCTCAGGTTGGTTAATAGCAAAGCCGAGCCTACCATCCAAAAACTATTGCTCTTTCCGGCAAGGAAAAAGCCATTTAAGGTATTGGAATAGTTGGTTTTAAACTTCCATAAGGATCCCAAAGCGACCAAACCGGTAAAAAGACAAAAACTAAAAACTATCATCTTATAAACTTCCCTATTTTAGACAGAGCCGCGATCTGCCAATGTTGTCGGCACCACTTCCCGAATCAATGTTCTTTCGAGCACAAACTTGGCTGCTTCGGCCCCAATCCGTGCAAAACTTGTTGAAAAGGTGGTAATACCACCGCTGATAATCTCTTTGATGACATCATCATTATGCGATAAAATCCCCAGATCCTCACCCAAGGTCCACCCCTTTTGCAGCACCTCTTTTAACATCTGATAGAGTTCCGGATTATGAATGGTAAAATACAGTTTCCCCTTTTTTAGATCACCTACATGATACTGCTTTTCGATACGTCCTTTTATCTTATGGTCTTTCAGAAAGCGTAAGAAAGCATTTTTGATTTCATTGGGTTCGGCTGTATTTTCCCTAAAATAGAAGATCACTTCTTTATACTTTTTGATCTTTGGTTGTAGTTGCTGGAATACAGCATAGGTGGCTGCTTCAAATTCCTGAGAAACATAAGAATATTCCGCACCCAAATCCATCAGCCGGTCGATAATCAATAGTTTTGACACAGGAATATTTCGCAATAAACGCTCAGAATCTTTATTTTCAATGGGAGCGACAATATATACCGTATAGCGTCCCTGAATCCGGTTGAAAATATCCTCAAAGGTTTCCATATTGTTGTGATGGAAAAAAAGATCGACCGTCACTTCCTCCGGAAGATTGGCCCGCAATTCGGATACCAAGGTATCCTGAAAAGTATCGTAAGCATATAACAGGACGGCAACTTTCTGTTTCAACTGCGTGTTATTACTGACTACAAAATATCCTTTTCTATTTTTGGATTCCACCACACCATGAGCAATCAGGTCACGGTAAGCTTTGGCAAAGGTTTCGCGTGCGTAGCCCAGGTATTGGATCAAGTTATTGACAGAAGGCAAACTGGCGTGCACCTCCAGTTCATTGGCATCAATGGCATCCAACACGCCCTGTACGATACATTCATGTTTCGAAAGCCCATTTAAAGCTTCCAATCGTTTGATCCGATCGATCAACGCCTTAAACTGTTCTTCTTTGGTTATCTTCATATAATATTATTAACTAAAGAGCAATCTTAAGCAATTTTGCTCCTGCTTGCTCAAAGGCAATGGGATTTTTAGCAGTAAATTCCTGCGCTGTTTTTTCAAACAGTTCCACCGCCTTATAGGTTGCATTTGGCTCCAAGCCAATCTGTTTAAAATCTATGTTTATTGCTGCCGGGGTTGTATTGTAATTAAATACGGCCACATACAGCGTTGTTCCAATTTTTTTGTAATAATACGTATTTGCTGCTTTTCCTTCTACAAATCCGGCCGGACGGAAGCTTTTACCGTCGGCTATAATTTTTAGAATTTCGGGATCCTGCAGATATTGATTCATCTTTGGCTGCCAGTTTTCTTTTTTCGACAGGTCGTCGCCAAGGATAATGGTCCCTGTTACCACACCGGAAAGCAATCTTGCCTTATTGACTTCAGGGCTTTCATCGTGAAAGACCAGGTGGTCGGCATCGATACAATCGTAGAGATAGGTTTGCCACCAACCGTAACTAACGCTGTTTAGCGTATATTGAGTTTGATCGATCGTCTTCCAGGCATCGCAGGCTATTCTGCGCATGTGTGCAAATTGGGCAGTTGCCAGGGACGGCGAAATTGCGGCATAGATCAACATTTTACCCTGCAGCACGTCGACGAGATGTTTCATCCCCACAGCATAAGCCTGCATACCTGTCTGAATTTTCTTATCGTAAAAACCTGTGGATTCGATTGCCGCATGAGAGAGGAAATCCACTTTGATCATTCGGAAACCACAGTCGACCAATTTGCCCAGGATCACATCCATACGGGCCAAGGTACCGGGATGTGTCGGATCAAGAGCCCGACCACCATCTAAATTGTGGTAGCCTTTCTGGGTTTTGGTCCAAAGCTGGCCAAAGGTAAACTGGCTTCCCTCCGCCTTGCGGTCGGGACCACTTCCATGCCCCCAGTCTGTAAAAGGAGCCCAATAGACGCCGGGCTTGAGGCCCAAAGAATCACAATAGCGAACAAATTGCTTCAGCTGCGTGTAGTCACCTGACATACCTCCGGGCGTCATATTATCCCAAAAAGAGTCAAGATCTATAAAAGCCTCGCCATCTGCGTTCCGGAAATAAGGAATATCTTTCGCAAAATAATCTGCTGTGCCTGTGGCATTCTGAAAATTAAGTTTTTCCTGTATCACGCCCCAGCTGTTCCAGCCGACAGGTGTGGCACCTTGCCAAGATTTCACATAGGCCGGCGATAGTTTCCGGTGGATTTTAGCATAGTTTTCGAGCCCAATGCGCCAATCCTTGTCGTAAGACACGAGGTATTTTGGGGAACGAATGACATCCCCCTTCACCGTCCCGTGCGCCATGGAATCACGTGTGATAGTTACATCCGTAAATCCGGCCTGCGCTGCCAGGTGGGTATATTGCCCCTGATCTCCTTCGATCGCGATACCCGATTTCCAGACGGATTGATCCAATGAACCAATCAATAGCCCTTTTCCGCTGTCCTTATCGTATACAACACCGACTTCGGCGCTGCGCTTACTATTCCTTGCAAGGACATTGTTTTCATACGAAATAAACGTGTCGTTATCAAAAGGAACAGCCAGTTGGTACAAGGATTTTCCCAGGCCGGCAACCGACGCATTTGACCAGATCGGCACAAGTTCATTGCTGGCTATATTTTTACCCCTAACTTCCAGTTCAAGAATGACCCCATCTATTGTGTCGTAGCAATAAAAATGCTGCAGCAGTGTGATGCCCTGTTGGGTTTTAACCGAAATGGTATACTGTATGCCTTTGCCCAAATTGTCCTGAATAGGCTTTTCTGTGACGCTGCGGGTTCCTTTCAGTTTATCAGTACTAATTTTTTGTCCATTAGCAAGTGCCAGATAGGCACTTGCTTGTTGGATATAGGCGACTTGATCTTTACTTAGTGAATATGTTCCATCTTGTTTGTTATAGGTCAACGTTAGGCCATTTTTCTTGACCTGAAAAGGCTGTGCGCATAACATGAAGGTACATAGCATAAAATTTAGCGCGAAAATAACTGTCTTCATTCTGCTTGATATTATTGTAAATTGATTTGAAAAGCGTTGATCTTCATGTAATGGTCAGGTTGAAAATTGACCAGCATTCCCATATTGACCGTAACCTTTTCTTTGATTTCAAAATAAACGCCATCTGATTTAACATCAGCATGGGCCATTGCCTGTTGAATCTGCTCAAGATCTGGAATTCCACTGTTTGCTTTGCTAACAACCAGTTTTGCTGGTGGTTGATCATAATTTGTCCAGGATAAGTTACAAAAAAAACGATACTTACCGGGTAATAAGGTTACTTTTTGCTCTATTTTACCATTTACAATAGCCGGAGCTCCCCAGCCTGCTTCAATGTTGACCACGCCGCCATCGTCCGATCCAAAACCACCGTAACCGTTATGGTTTTTCATGGCAGCGTTTGTCATCCAGTTGTCCAAAACTCCCCAGCGATTACCGTCATAGACCGTCGCTGTAAATGGTGTTTTGTAATTCTGGAGGTACCAAGGTGTAATGTTGTCTTTTTTCACAGCCAATTTGGTCGATTTGACCATAAAGGTATCGATGGCCGAACTATCGGGTCTGAACACGGTACGATACGAAACTTCGGCACCAGGAAGATAGCGTTGAAGGCCAATCTTTTCATCCTGATTTTTAGTACGCACCACGGTATCTGTGGTACCACCATCCCAATTTCTATACGCGATACGCAGTCCATCAAAGCCCATGGTTTCCGATACATTTTGCAAACCCAATTGCAGTTGCTGTCCAGCAATAAAATTCTGTTCGAGTACCACACGTTGGTAAAGTCCTTCGCGATAACGATCGCCATATACGTTCCCCACCACATAGGTCGGAACAGAAAAGCGCCCTGCGGCATCCACACTACGAATTTCTAAATTTATGGGCCCTTCAGGCAGTTTGTCGATTAAATAACGTACGGTATCCACCTTACCCGTCAGTTTGACCGGTATTTTCATCGAATCCTGCTTACTGTTCCAATAGATACGCAGCTCAGAAACACCCGAGGAAGCTCTATAGACACCTTCTACTTGTATACGGTATTTTCCCGAACGAACTCTAATCGAATCGAGCTTTGCCGGGTAGATAATTGCTTTCCCGTCGGTATGCTCGGTAAACTCGTCCATTTTGGAACAAGCCGCCAACAGCGCCACGATAAACAAGGACAGCAATATGATATATCTTTTCATAACTTTGCTTTTTAAATTGATTAATAAACGCCCCATACCTGAATCTGGTTAATCTGCATAAAATAACTACCCCGCCAATTGCGCAGATTGCGAATGCGCAGGTATTTGTATTTCGGAGCATCTTCCGGTAGATCGAATGACCAGCCAGAGGTACCATACACTTCATCAGCATTGGTATTTGTTCCCGACGGTGTTCCCGATGGTTTACGTACCGTGCAGGTAGCCAATTTGGTCCAGGACTCCCAAGAGCCATCCAAATTCGGCGTATTGCTTCCCCAGATCTCAAAATCACGTAAATTGCCCTTATCGTAGAAGCCGTTTTCCCGTCTCGGAAAGATCACCACGCGGCTTAGTTTTGCTTCTCTACCGATCGAGAAAGTGATAGATTGCGGCACACCGGCATTCTCCACAGTATAGAAACTTGGCCATTTAGACGTATTGAGATTACCATCCCATAGATTGTCCATGGAGCCATAGAGAATTTGCGCGTCCCCTGGCAAGCGTAAGGGTGTAAACAATTGTCGGTTAAATAGATTTTCCTCCAATGGCGTAATCGAAGTGTACAGCGTATCAGACTTATTTAACCAGCGATCGCGGACATAAAATGCGAACTTCATTTCTTTGGATTTCAATCCACGGACATTATATAAGATGATGGAATCCTGTCCATAGTAGTTATCTAAGGGTAGGTACTCCCCATTGTTGAGCGAGTCTACCATCGGTACGATGACCACATTTCCTTTTTCCTTATTGGTTGAGGTAATGCGGATACCACCAAAGGCCGCTGTTACTTTCATTTCTCCAAACACCAAATTAAAGATCGGCGTCTTGGGCTCAACAATGACATCTACGGGATCCGACACAACCTCAGCTTTGCTTACCGCATACAGTTTAACAGTTTGCGGCTTGGTATCGGGGAATCCATCAATTAAGATCTCATTGGTGTAAGTCGATGATTTGACAACACGGGTGGCGCCGCTCGCCATTACGTATTCGGCTTTGACATAGAGTATGTTGTCATTCTCCGGAAGGCTGTAATGTATGGTTGCCTGTCCATAGCCATTTACGACGGAGGGATGCTGTACCACTCCCGGTTTGGTCTGGTCGTCTTCCATTAAGGTCCAGCCTTTTTCCTCTTTACAGCCGAGCAGTAAAAACAGCAGGCCAGCCATGACATAGATACTATTGCGATATATTCGTTTTTTCATGATTTTCTTCAATTTAATACGCTAATTACCAACCCGGATTTTGTACCAAATTAGGGTTGACCAATAGATCACTTTCTTTAATCGGCCAAAAATAGTCTCTTGGTGCCACGAATCGTTGTTGATAGAAGGTCTGTTCCTGGTAAAAAAGCTCCGGATGGTCTTTATCCTGATTGCGATCCCAGCCCGTGATATTTTTGTTGAGTTCCTGCGCGGCAAGCTTCCAGCGTCTCAAATCCCAAAAGCGGGAACCTTCAAAGCTCATCTCAATATTACGTTCGCGTTGTATGATAGCACGGAGTCCTTCTTTTGTCGTCGGTTTGGCGCTATTGAAAGCATACTTTGACCAGGACTCTTTCACCCCTTCCAGACCGGCGCGCTTGCGAATCTTATCGAGATAGAGGAATACATCGGCTGTCGGTCCTTCACTCTCGTTCAACGCCTCGGCATACATCAGATACAGGTCGGCAAGCCGTAGCATAGGCCAAGGATATTCTTCGATATGCGAGCTGTTTCCATCCTTAAAGGCAAATTTCCAATTGACCAGCTTCTTTGGGTAATAGGTTGTGATCGGCACGGAAACACCACTGCCAAATAAGCCTAAACGAAGTTGTGTTGTCCAGGTATTTTCGTCCGTCTGACTAGGGCTATTTTCCATGTACCAAACCCCACCGTCAAAGCCCACATTGGCGTAGAAACGATTTTCACGGTCAAAATGCAAACGCGCTGTTTGGTAATTTTCGATGTTGTTGAAGCGTTCCTCATGCGTTCCGGCACGTAATTGATTTTTATTGCTAAAATCAAGGGTTTTGTCTTCATCCATCGGCACCCCGTTTTTCGTATAAAATTGTTCAATGATTTTGATTGTCGGGGCCAAGGTACCGTTGACGCTGTTGTTGCCGGCATTATTCGGATCGATGTGCGCCATGGACGAGTACTGCAACTGCCATGTCCGCGAATTCGAATTCCCCCAGATGATCTCGCGGTTCCATTTTTCCGTCACAGCGTTACGAATGCTCATCTGAATCATTGTGGTATTGGACAGTGGGCGTACCGGTGTTGGAAATTCGTATAGATTCATGCCCAGCTCCTCGCAGGCAGCAATTGCTTCTTTTGCAGCCTGCGCTGCTTTACGCCATTTCTCGGCTTGGAAGCTCTGATTAAAAAATAAGGTGCCGTCCACATTTTTGAAGGTTGCATAATCCGTATTACCATTGAATAATGGGCTTGCAGCATATAATAGGACTTTTGCCTTGATACCTAAAGCAATTGGTTTTGTGATATGCCCCAGATCAGTTACTGGCGACTGCACCGCACTTGGCAGCTTACTTGCGGCCTCATCGAGTACCTTCACGATATAATCAACCACTTGGTCTATCGGCTGACGCTTTACCTGCGTCTCCTCAATTGGTGCTGTGACAGGAACGTTGACATCCATAATGGGAATAGGGCCATAATGACGCATCAGCATAAAATGATAATAGGCTTTTAAGAACAATACCTCACCCTCCCAGGTGGTACGTTCGTCTTGCGTCATATCACGTACCTTTTCGGGATTTTGAATATTTTCCAAAAAGATATTACAGTCGCGAATGGCATTGAACATATATCCGTCCCAATAATTAACATAAGGATTAGTGACACTTTGATTGCCACGGGCGATGTTCCAGTTTGTCCCGTTGATACTCCGCGTTGGGTAATCCAGCCAGAACTCATCTCCTGCCATAAAAGCGGGATTTATTGTCGGTTCGCCATCATTGGGCAAATAAGAATAGCAGGTTGCCAAATATTTAATGGCTTCACTGCGCATGGTAAAGGCATTATCTATTGTGGGAGCATTGTCGGGTACGACATCCAAATAGTTGCAGGATTGAAAAAACAATAGACCTGATACCACCATCGATTTAAATACAGTTAACTTTTTCATGATACATTGTTTTTTATAATCCTATATTGATTCCGATATTATATACCGCCTGAACCGGGTAACCCAAACCATCACCACCCATTTCAGGATCCCACATTTTAAATTTGCTCCATACCGCAAGATTCAGGGCATTGGTATAAATGCGGATATTGGACATCTTCCAGCGATCCAGGATCTTCTTTGGTACCGTATAGCCCAATTCAACAGATTTTAGGCGAAGGAAGGCACCATTACGCATCCACCAGGTCGAGAATTGATTATTGTTATTGTTGAATCCGTCGGTCAATCGTGGCCAAAATGCACGGATATCCTGATTATCTTCCGACCAGTGACTATCGGCCACCTGTTTTAACAGCCCGTTTTGATAGGGACCATTGATGGCGAAAGGCGTGATATTTCCGGGATTGATAAAAAACGATGAACGTGCAGAGCCCTGTAGGAAAGCACTAACATCAAATCCTTTGAAACCAACGGTGAACCCCATACCGTAGATAATTTCAGGATCCGTTGGAAAACCGATGGGCACCTTGTCCAGATCAGTTATTTTGCCATCACCGTTAATGTCACGGTATTTGATATCACCGCCCATTGTTTTCAGTGCACCACCAAAATTTTGCAGTGGCGAGTTATCGGCTTCAATATCATCGACAAATAAGCGTTCGGCGATCAAACCATATTGTTGTTTAATCGGATACCCCAAATGTGTCAGGTAAGATAAATTTGCCGGATAGCTTGGCTCTTCGTTGGTCAGCAAGCGATTGGTCGCATAGGTCATATTACCGCGCAACTGCGTCCACCAGGTATTTGCAAAAGATTTGTTGTAATCCAAAGCCAGGTCAAATCCCTTACTCTCCGCTTTGCCCATATTGGATTGAATATCGGCCTGAAAACCTGCTGTCGTCGGAATCGTTGAGCGTACCATTAAGATATCACTTCGCTTGGAGTTGTAGTAGTCGAAGACAACACCCAATCCATTTTTAAGATTCAGATCAAAACCTGCATCAAATGTTTTGGCACGTTCCCAGGTAATATTGGGATTGGCATAACGCGAGATGGAATAACCCGGTCGGGTATAATCCCAAAGATTTCCCCAGGAAAATCCTTTTCCATTATCATTTGGATTAACCTGTGATAAATAGAAAAAGCGGTCGCGGTCGTTACCGATCTGGTCGTTACCCACCAAACCATAGGTTGCCCGTAGTTTTAAACGAGATACCACCGGTGTCATAAACTCAAACATCGGCTCTTCCTGGAGGTTCCAGCCTACTCCAAAAGAGGGGAAAAAGCCAAATCGTTTATCTTTAGAAAAGCGCTCGGAACCGTTGTAACCAAAGTTTGCTTCAAAAAGGTATTTATTTTTATACGCATACGTTGCGCGTCCAGATACACCAATATTACGTGCTGGCAGAGAAGCCTGTAAATTGCCTCCATTTGCTGTCTGATAATTGCGCATGATACCGATGAGCATACCCGTGATGTCGTGATCCTTTCCAATGGTCCGGTTATAATTGACCGCAAATTCGCCATAGGTCGTTGTATTCTGTATCCTATCACCTTGACTGTAGTCCAGGTATTCTGTTCCCTGATTTTCATTCAGCAAGCTCAATACCGTATTGTTTGTACCCGGTATTTTCAGCAGATTATAGTAGAAAGGTTCAAAGCTTCTGCGCACCGAAAAATACGAGTACCGTTGTGTATAAGCCATCAAACGGGCCGACAAACCTTTTGTGATAAAATCAAAGTTCTGTTTCAGCTCCAATTGTACATTGACTGTGGAACTATTGTATTCCTGAAAACCGTTGACCATCTTGGCATAAGGGTTATTGTACAAGGTCTTTGTCGTCGGTATAAAGTTATTTCCGAAGAGCGGATGGGTTGTAAACGGTGCGTAAGAAGCTGGATAAACTGCCGGGAACATCACCGGATTGGACCAGATGGCCTCTTTGAATACCCGTTGCCCCCCATTGATCAAATTACCCCAATCATCATAACCACCGATGGGCCCCTTATAATCGTCAAACTGAGCCGAAGTACGGATAATTCCTATGGTTGTCGGGGTTACATTTAAAGTGATATTGGAACGTATCGAATAATTTTTGAGGTTAATGTTATTGTCAAAATTATTACCGCTTTCCGATTTCAAAATTCCTTTGTCATTGTTAAAAGTACCCGCGACGTAATATTGCGCCAGGTTTCCCCCGCCAGTTACGTTGAAATTGAAACGCTGGTTGTTGGTATAATCTTTAATCAATTGATCGATCCAGTTATTATTTGGATAAAGCAGCGGATCGTCGCCCCTTGCGGTATGATCGATTTTATTTTGGTCATAAGGCAAAGCCCCTTTGGGATTGCGCGTCAATACCGCTTCATTTGCCAGGTTCATATAGGTAATGTTATCGGCAAATTGGAAATTTCGGGTATTGGTAGAAATGGAGTTTTCGAAACGCGCATTAAATTTTGCCTTTCCCACGATACCACTTTTGGTATTCACCAGAACCACACCATTTGCACCTCTGGCACCATACAATGCAGAGGCGGCCGCATCCTTCAGCACCGAAAAACCAGCAATATCATCGGGCTGTAGCCGCGCTAAAGCTGTTGTATTCGATTCCATCCCATCGATGAGAATCAAGGGATCTTTCTTTCCGGCACCAAAGGTCCCGACACCTCGAATAAAGAACGAGGCATTATCATTTCCGGGTTCACCACTGCGCTGATACGCAATTAAACCCGCTACCCGACCTGCCAGCATGGTGGTCAGATTGGAGGTAGGGCCTTTAATTTCTTTCGGATTGATCGAGGTGATCGAAGCGACCATACTCGTTTTCTTTTGTGTGCCATAAGCGACAACAGTCACTTCATCGAGGTTTGAACTTGATGAAGACAGAAAGATGGTCATCCGGTTGGTACTGGTGACCTGAACAATTTTTCGGTCGAATCCGACCGAAGTCAGGACAAGCTGATCGTTGAGGTGTACATCTTTGATCAGGAACTGCCCCTGTGCATCCGTTGATACAACTGCATTCTTTCCCACGAAGGCAATTGTAACGTTGGAAATGGGTAAATGTCCGACACTATCTAATACAACACCTCTTAATTCAAATGATTTGGACTGTGCACTTGCAAAGCCAGTTATCAAAAGAAAGAGGAAGACAAGACTACATCGCTGCCATTTACAGATTCGGTAATACATGTGGTAGATCATAAATTGGTCTTCTTATAGATTGGTTATTAGTTTATAGTATAGGGCTAGTAATCTATACTATTCTATACTACTTTACAATAGTAAAAACATTTTCTGACATGGGCAAATATTTTTTTCAATAATAGGTTCAGGCTGTGCATCATAATTAGGCTAGCGAGCCACTGTCTACTGCGGAGAAATAGGAAAAAAATAAAGCGGGATGTACAATCATGGCTGATTATACATCCCGCTTAATAAATAATTTATAAAATTTTGGTCACAAAAAAAGGTAGGCCTAGCCTACCCTTTTGTCAATGAGTGATGATATTTTAACGTATGATTGAGTGAATGTGCTGTCTGCCGGGCATCGTCCTGATAGGACGATAAATCTTGGCAGGCTCTGATATCTGCTACATCCACCTTGTTTCTTACTTTGCTGATGACCTGATTTAATTCCGATTTCCAGTTGCCCGGATCGCCAAAATCGTCCATCCAATTTTTATTGATAAACCTTTTGTAGTTCAAAAGCAAAATATACAATTCCTCACCACTACCGGCGCGATTGATTGACGTGCGCCAGTTCTCTAATTTTTCTTTAAAACTCATAACCAGCAATATACAAAAAATATATTACTTTTTCAAATTAAGGAGCATATATAGCCTTTCATTGACCTGAATATGACATGGCCTCTGTTTTTTGACTGGCAGCATTTGCATTACAGGGATCGGACCTCAGTTCCCTCTCAAGCGATAATCAGAAAAAATATTATATTTACTGAGCTAGGGTTTAGCATCTATGCGTTTCCTACAGGGTTAAAGACATTATTATGCGTTATTTTGATTTTGACGACAGCAAATACGGCTTTCCCTTAGCGATGATTATTCCCTGTTTACTACGATCCAGGATTCCAGCTACTCTTTTCCAGAAATACACTTACAGCCGACCAAATAACTGCCAACTATGCAACCTTGTATCCAGCCTTTCGCTGTTAGGCAGATTAGCTTACCCATAGACCCTGTCTTTGTGGTCGCATTAGCCTTCTCTAGCAGGATTGCTCGTATTCGCTTAAGGCATGCTAGGGGCTTACGAGCCACCTTGCTTGCTTATTCTTTGCCTATTCTTTGCCGATTGGTTGCTATTTATTTACCATTTTAGCAGAGAAACAGCAAAAAAACACCAAAGAAACACCAAAGAAACGGCAAACGAATAGCAAACCATTCTCGAAGCAGATACGAAGAAGACCCGAAGAATAAGCAAATAAACGGCAAACAAACAGCAGACCTATCTCGGAACAAGGGCAAGATAGCGTACAAAAAAATTTAATTAATGACTAAACTTTACGAGTATTACCGGGTCTCATTAACAAGAGTACACCATGATCATTTGCTTTCAAATTTAACCCGATGTCCTATATGATGACAAAAGTCCCATTTAAAACCATGCTCCTTCTTCTTTTGTTGACTACTGCCACACAGGCTATTTGTGCAAATATTGCTCAATATAACCGTACTGCCCTTTTGCTTCAGGATCATCTGGGCGATGGTTACAGTAAAATCGGGTCACGTGTTTATTATCGCGGTAAAGAAATTCCGAACGCCAATGCCGGTTCATTTCAATTTTTAGGTTCGGGTTATGCAAAGGACACCTGGAAGGTTTATTTTCGAGGAGCAATAATAGCTGATGCAAGTCCATCCACTTTTCAATTCCTGGGAGACGGTTATGCCAGCGATGCCTGGAAGGTTTATTTTTATGGCAAGCCATTGTCAAACGCAACAGCGTCTTCCTTCAAGGTATTGGGAAATGGTTACAGCAAAGACCCCTGGAAAGCTTATTATTTAGGCAAGGAAATTAATGGGGCCAATGCTTCAAGCTTTGAAAATCTCGGCCGGGGTTATGCAAAAGATAATTGGTCGAGCTATTATAGGGGGGAAAAGAATGATAAATTTGCTGGTCCTAACACACAGCCCCTTGGCGGTCAATACGCTAAGGACAATTGGTCTGTTTTTTATAAAAATCAGAAAGTGGAAGAGGCTTCTGCTTCAACCTTTGCATACCTTGATGATGGCTATGCCAAAGACGCCTGGAATCTTTTTTACCGCGGAGTCAAAGTCGAGGGCGGCAGCCCCAACTCGTTCAAATTAATCGGAAACGGCTATGCGGCAGATCCCTGGACAGTTTATTATCAGGGGGTAAAAGTTAAGGGTGCCTCGCCATCTACATTTAAAGCGCTTGGAGGAGGCTATGCAAAAGACTCCTGGGCAGTTTTCTATCGCGGCCAGGAGTTAAAGGGAGCAGGTGCTAGCACCTTTGAGTACTTAGACAACGGCTATGCACGGGATGCATATACGAAGTTTTATCGGGGCGAAAAATTGGACTAATTTATTCTATAATAATGTTAATACCGACCATTTTGGCCTTGTATTTAATTTTTTCGATAAGTCCATAGTAGCTCCAGTTGCGCAACAGGAATTCATCCCCTTTTGCAATTTCTTCCTTATTGGATTGGTTGACCAATAAGAGTGTACCCGCTTGTGCTTTCACACAAAGTTCAATTAACCGGCGGCTATAGAGGTGGAGCTTGGTGTCTACGTAATTTTTCTCCTTTTCGTTGTAGTGTTCCAAGCTTTTCATTTTCCGTTTACGTCCACGTCCACCTTTATCAAATGCGGCGGCTTTTTGTAAGCGATGCCGTGCTGCTTGAATGGCCATACGGCGGTAAGTAAACTCTTCCTTGTTGCCGATCTGAAAGGACTCCTTACCGATGGTTACTGCTATAGGGTGTTCGATAGAAAGCGACGCTTCGGCGATAATGTTATCTTTCAATTCTTGGATCTTTTTGGGAAGTTCCAGGGCCAGCAGAAGAAAGATCTTGCCTTTAACAATTTTGATTGCGCTGCTGCAGACTTTAATTTGTCCGACCAATGCACGTTGGAGCAATACCCTTTTATCCGATCGGTCTTTACCCAGGTAGGTCCGAAAAGGTATTTTGAATAGTGTGAATTTAAAATCTCTATTATTCTCATCTTTACTCAAGTTAATTCTTCTACCAGGAAAGGGAATGGGCATATCCTTTTTGTAATTGCGAAGTGATTTTTCACCCTTCCAGTATGAGAGACGATCTGCCTGAAAATATTTGATTAAAGCCGTGTTTATCTGGGATAGAATATCTGTGGGAATCCGTCCCTTAAAATAACTGGACAGCAGGCGATAAGTTGTATTCATCCGTGAAGTATTCAATACACCTTCGGGGTCTTTTGCCTGATCGGCCAGTTTGATTTTCACATCTTCTTGCAGATAAATCAGATCTTTCAGATTTTCCTGTACATATTGATGGGTGATGACCATATTGGCCCCGCGGAAAACAAGATCCTGCCATTCAAAGAGTTGTTTAAAATATTCCGATCGTTTTTCTTTATCGTCACAATCCACAAAAACCTGTATTTTGCGGGTCAATACCATTGTATCAGCTGCCATATCTTTTTATGTTTTTTATGCTGTTTTCTTAGCAGATTTAATTTTTGCATGTGCATTAATAAATAAAGTGCGCACCTGTCCCCCATCCAATTGTAAAGCTTCTGAAATCTTGTCAAAGGAATACTGCAATTCATAGCGCATGCGGAAGACCTCAGCTTCTTCTTCGGTCATTTCGCCATTCAACTTAAATGCAACAGGCTTGGCCATTAGCTGCATTTTCTCTTCACTATGAACGATGGAACGCAGGTATTCGATTGTTTTCTCTATTTGTAGGCTAACCTCATAATCAGAGATATTCCCCATATAGTAAGCGATACGTTCATAGTTAAAACTATATTTGAGGCAAAGGCGTATAAAGAGCTGTTGATCGTTGTTGAGGTTAGGCATAATGGCATTGAGCTGATCCATTTTCTTTTTCTTCTCCAGTTCCAGTTGCTCGATATAGAGGACATCTTCTTCGCTGTCCTCTTCCAGTTCGTAACCCAGCATAAATTCCTGATAGTCCTCAATGCTGTCGAGGCGGAGTAAGCTTCGGTGAAACCTATTGCTCGATTTTTGATAAAAAGCATGAATGGCAGACTTCACCTGGACTTTCAGAAAGTCGAAGACCTCGGTTTCGGAATGTACATTTTCTCGGAACAGCCAAAGACGGAGAAAAACCTCTTGGGCGATACTTTCACCAGTACATTCATCATCGGTTGCACGACGGGCGCGAAAAAGGAAGTGTTCATAGAATTTTTGGTAGAAAAATTTAAGTCCTTTTTCATGGCCATTGTGCAGGTGTTCAATGGCAGTTTTAATGTCCTTGTTTAGTAAAATTGGTTTCATAATTGGTTTTTATGGTTAGCACACGAAAATCACTTACCACAGCTTCGGCGGAAATTGACGATCTTATGGAAACCGAAGCCGGGTAAGCGTAAATCGTTATATGGTTATAAAAACTTATTGGTATTGAGTGGGATATTAAAGTTATACAGGCTAAAATAGTTATGACGCTATGCTATAGTGCTCTATCAGATTATTTGTTCATAACTCGTTATATTGTGTATACCCCCTATGTTATGTGGTCAACACAGCTAATACAGCGATGCATGAAAACGCACAGTTGTGTATACCCTTTATTTTAGATCACTAAACATCTACTTAAAGAATAGGTATTATTCTGTAATAGTTGCATATAGCCTAAATTTTGAGATCATCAACATCTTAAGTTTTGAACGCTTGAATAGAGCAATGTTGTGTATACCCTACATTTTGAGATCGCTAACATCGATCGGGAAAACCTAGTCTAAGGGCCATTCGTTGTGTATACCCTACATTTTGAGATTATCAACATCGATCGGGAAAACCTAGTCTAAGGGCCATTCGTTGTGTATACCCTACATTTTGAGATTATCAACATCTAGAAATTTATCTTCAACAAAAAGTTTACCGCTATGTATACCCTTCATTTCTAAATCGTTAATATCATTTTAAGCATTACTGTGTATGGATTCGCGTTGTTACTAACCAACATTTTGAGAACATTAACATCCCTAGAACAAGACAAAACAAAACTTTCAAGTTGTTACTAACCGACATTTTGAGACCATTAACATCAGAATAATGTTGCATATTCTATACTTTTAGGTTGTTACTAACCGACATTTTGAGACCATTAACATCCTACCACATATTATCGTAATAATAATCAAGAACATAGCGCAGGATGTAACCCAACATTTTCTTAAAAAGGGTATTTAGTGAGTCGCCATTGCGCTCACCCTACGGCATAACAAGATGCCTCCATATATAATTTTGAAAATTTTCTTACTTTTCAAGTACTACGCAACGGAATTAATTACGGTAGCAGCTCAAACGCTAATTGCATATAATCAACATCAAATTTCTCACGTTTCACAAACAAGACTCAGTTGTGTATACCCTGCTTTTTGAGATCATTAACATCGTTATCATAACAGAAACGACGTTTCCCAAGTTGTGTATACCCTTTATTTCGATATCATCAACACCTATTTTAATTAAATACGTGAAATTATGAAGTTGCATATACCCTATATTTTGACATCATCAACACCAGTTAAAGGTCTATGGTCTTCCCTATTTAGGTTGCATATACCCTATATTTTGACATCATCAACACCCTGCTTATTGTTAAAGGTCAGTCGGCAATAGTTGCATATACCCTATATTTTTACATCATCAACACCCTACCCTCTAATATTCCAATAATAATCAAGAACATAGCGTAGGATGTAACCCAAAATTTTCTTAAAAGCGGCATTTAGTGAGTCACCATTACGCTCACCCTACGGCATAACAAGATGCCTCAATATATAATTTTTGAAAATTCTAACATCACGTAAAAAACAGTAATAGCCCACGAGCTAGTCGTGTATCATCTACATTCTGAGATCATTAACACGACGTTGTTATTGATGAGAAGGACCGCGTATGTTGTATATACCCTACTTTTTGAGATCACCAATATTTTTATCTTTTTTTAAATTCGATTAAGGTTGTTTATACCTACTTTTTGAAACCAATAATATCTTTTACGCCAAATAATCGTATCTTATTTGTTATACCCTACATTTCGCTATCATTAGCATCTAGTCAATAGTTATTTAATATAGTTCGGCAGTTGTGTATTCCCTTCATTTCAATATCATTAACATCACTGATGCCCTAGTTCCCCGAAGACTGACAATTGTGTATTCCCTTCATTTCGATATTTGGTTATAAAACGAGTTGTGAATACCCTTGATAATAAGATTATCTACATCTACTAATCACAAACATAAATTGTCAATACCTCACTTTTTAAGGTCATAAATCAACCAATGCTGCATATACTTAACATTTTTCGAAAAAAGGATATTCAGTGAGTCGCCATTGCGCTCACCCTACGGAATCTCAAGATGCCTCCATATATAATTTTAAAATTCTAGTATCAAGTAAAAAACAGTAATAGCCCACGAGCTAGTTGCGTATATCACCTACATTCTAAGATCATTAACATCTCAGAAGACTTACAAAAGGTCCGCCCTACTTTATATACACCCTAAATGATGAAATCATGAACTTCTCATAACCCATTATTTGTTAACGAGTCTCTAATTGTGTATACTCTATATTCTGAGATAATCAACTTCAAGAAATAAGAAAAGTCCGAAAAGCGCCTATTGTATATACCCTTCATTTTGAGATCATCAAAATCGAAATTTACTGAAATCACCAATCTCCTCAGGCTGTGTATACCTCACAATTTAAGATCATTAACACCGTCCAGAAAAAAGAGGACAATGTTCTTAAGTTGTGTATACCTCACAATTTGAGATCATTAACATCTTCAAGTTTCCTCGATAGATACCTAATCGTGTTGTGTATACCTCACAATTTGAGATCATTAATATCTTATCTCCTAGTATCCCAATAATAATCAAGAACATAGCGTAGAATGTTACCCAACATTTTAATAAAAAGGGGGTATTTAGTGAGTCGCCATCGCGCTCACCCTACGGCATCACAAGATACCTCCTATCCTAATCAAACCGATCAGCAAAACATCCGATCAGCCTAAATTTTTATATTTTCCCTTTCAATACCAATAAGTCAAAGAACGTCCCTCACGCAAAATAATTACTTCATTTTTGCGCAAAAACAGCTTTTAAATAAACTCAATACCGAGTCTATTTCAACGATTCAAATAATTTTATTTTTTATTCATCCTATGCTTTGAATGGCAGTTACAAGTCAATAATAGGGGTTATCAACATAGGATGCTAGATACAAGTCTATAAAATAGAAATCAATTTTATTCTGGTGACTTTGCGATATTTTTAATTCTTAATTTCCTCATTATTTAGATTTTAGTCGTACTTCAACAGATTAACACCTCGTCTCCCGCCCTGTTGTTATAACTTAAGTTTAGTTATCGGCTTTCGTTGAAACAAATATAAAAACAAATATTTATTTGCGCAAATAAATCACAAATATTATTATTCTAAAAATGCGCAAATAAGTTTTCCATTTGTATATGGGATATACCAATGAGAATATACTGGAGGAAGTCGGCGAGCAATTGCGCGTTCAACGTGAAAAAATATACTACACCTTGAAAGATGTAGCCAATATGACCGGATTAACAACCAATACCATCGCGGCCATTGAACGCGGAAAAGGTGCCTCATTGAATAACTTTATCCTGATCTGCCGTGCGTTAAAAATTCAACCGCACACCATATTCAAAAAACAGATTGATTTAACGCCGCTCTACAATATTCCCCCGGAGTCAAAACGCCGTATTGAGCTGACGAAAGAACTGGATGATCTTGTTTATAATTCCAATTTTTTCGAGATACCCCGCCGTGTTTCTGAAATAATCCAACAGCTGAATGCCAACAAAGAGCAAAGCAATAAATTTTCTGTTTATCTCAGCAGTTACTGTGCGGAAGGTACATTGGAATACGAAAAACATGGAAATTATAAAGAATACCGAAAAAAGCATTCTCCAAAACCTGTCAAAAAGTACAAATGAAAATTGCCAAACTTACCACCTGTGAGTGCAAAAACTTTATAACCTTTCCAATCATTAAATAAAACAACGACCTATCTGGTGATCGGGCCTTGGGTTCTTTTGATAGGAGTCCCGGCTATTCTTGTTCACACGTGTAACTTTTCCCTTTTTTCAGAATAATTTTTAGCTGCAGCAAATCAGGATCAGATAGTGGTCAAGTTTGATCTTTTTACAGTGCTTGTTCAGTGCTCGTTCAGTGCTTGTTCAGTGCTTGCTCAGTGACGACTGAATAAACACTGACTGATTACTGTCTAAATACTGATTTAAAATTGTTTTTAGGTATAATTTGGTAGCAGTCTGTTGTTGCCCTTGATCTCAAAATTATATGCGGTAAATACAAGCATTGTTTACCGCAAAAAAAAGCGGGGAATAAAAAATTTATTCCCCGCATAAAATAATGTTTAGTTTTTTTTAAGGATTAATGACCAAACTATTTCCCAGGCCGGTCATAAATACAGGACCTACATTTTGGGCTTTCAGCAGATCGCGGTGTTTTGTATCCAGTTTAGGCGCTCCAGCATCTGCTGCTGCCGCAAAAGGATAATTCCCTACAAAGGCACCCAATACCGGGCTGCTACTCGTTGGCTCATAGATGCCATCTGTTGTTAGTGTGTACTGTGGATTAACTCGGGTAAATCCAGCCGGAAGCTGTTGACTTGTCGGTACATCAAAAACAATATTTCCCTGATACACAAAATTGACCGGTTGATCGGTAAAGGTCAACATGGTAGACTGGGCAGATTGTGAAACCACGTTATTTGCGATATGCCCATCCGTGGGCGGCAATGTCCGGCTATTGCCACCTTTGCCTGACCCTATATCAAATGACTGCTTACACTTGATCATGGTATTGGCAACAACTTTTACGCGTTTTACCTGAAAGTAACCGCTTAAAGGTGAATTTGGTACACCGTCCATGATGGCCACCGCAGCTTTTTGTCCCGTGCCGGCCATGTTCTGGAAGTAATTGTTGTAGACAAGATGATCTTCACCGATGATACGAATACCGCCAGCGGCGCTATTGCCATTGCCAACAAAATAGTTGCCATAAACGGCAGATCCATTTCCATGCCGCAGACATAAAGTTCCTTGGCTTTCATAGAAATAGTTGTTGCGGATCGTATCGGCTCCCATCTTATTGGATATAATTTCCGTTTCGCCGTTACAGCGCTGGAAAATATTATCTTCAATGGTTGTCAGTGCGTTTGTCATCGACCAGTCGCTGGTTCCGACACGGATGGTTTCCCCACCATTGTCCGGTACTGCAGCACGCTCACCAAAGAAGTTGTGATCAATTCGGTGTTTCATTGGTTTACTGGTCCCCCATACGACCATGGTCGGTCCCTGATGGGTCTTTCCTTTTAAATAGCAGTGGTCAATGCGATGGTAGGAACCGTTAATGGAAACCCAACGGTAGTCGGTCGTTGCTGCCGGCGGATTATAGTCCACAATCGACGTATTGGTAAGGCGGCAGTTTGAAGAGGAAGAAGTAAAATCCACCACATTTTTACCTGTCGTATACCCTTCCTGAAATACGAGTCCATCCACAACTAACCATTGTCCCGTGATACTAACAGAAGAAGTACCTTTCATGATAACAGCTCCGCGCTGCTCTGCCATCAATACAATAGGTTGCTGTTTAGTCCCCTGAGCGCTGAAGGTTAGTTCCTGATTGGTCCATTGACCAGACTTCATAATGACCGTGTCTCCGGGCTGTAAGCTCAGTGCCTGAAGATCCGCTGCCGACTGAATGGTGTGGCATTGCACACAGGCAATACTGTTTAAAGTGAGTTTTTCGGCTGGCGATTTCTCACAGCTAGTTCCTACCGCCAATAGCAGCAGAAGTGAAGCAATAACTGAATTCTTTTTGATCATATTTAAATTTGTTTAAAAGGTTCTTTCGTTAAAGTGCTCCCGAAAAAGGATAAACTGTTGTATTGCCCTTGCTTCCAAAGACATGAACCACGCCATTGGTCACAATATACCCACCGGATCGATTGGTGGTTTTATTGTTAATCTGAATCGGCGCCAAATCACTGTTATTAACCAGCCGTAACACCATCAGCCCTTCCTGATCAAAACCTTTGCCTTCATTCATGTATCCCAATAAAGAGCTTTTGCTGGCAACCGTATTAGCTGGAAGCATCGTTTTGGCTTTTGTATTTTCAATGGTCAGCTTATCGAAGTTGTAATTCCCTTGTAGCATGAGGTAAAGAAAGTAGTTACGGACATCATCTTTGTTGTATTCTTCCCATTTTGTTGCCGGTCTCGTAATCGGTTTGCCTGTTCCGTCCACTCCGGTCACAATTGGAAAGTCAAAAAACAGGCCTGCTGTCACCTTCTTTGTTTTAGTATCCCAGGTCTTTATGGCTTCGTTATGTAAAAAAATAAAGGTTCGATCGTTTTTTTCAAATTCTTCCAAAGGAATTCCTGCATATTCTAAACCCTTCCGCATCCATTTGAAAACTGTATCCGTTGGATTTTCTACCGTCTCATACGATCGGTTCTCCAAAAATTTCCGCGCACTTATCCCGATATTGGGATCTAGAGTTTTATGTTGGTAGTCGTAATCTTTTTGCAGCTCCAAATCGAAAAGTGAACAACTTGTCATTAATAGACTTGCTACGATGATAGCGCTATATGTCCATTTGGTCTTAAACATTCTTTTCATGACTCTCTGATTTAAATTCTTCTATTAATCTGTATATCCTGGATTTTGAACCAATGATTTATTGGAGTTTAAAACATTCCGGTGAATAGGCCAATACACTCTGTTTGTTGGATCTAGAAATCCAGGTTTATCTAAGTTACCTGCTTCTTCCTGTCTACGTTTCAAGATCGGATCCATCACTTCTTTCACACGTCCGGTGCGCACCAGATCAAACCACCTTTTACCTTCACCAAAAAGTTCCAGACGACGTTCATCCAAAATCGCTGTTTCCAACTGGTAGCTTGTAGCAATAGATGCATCATTTGCATCATACTGTGGCAGGCGTGCACGCTTGCGGACAAAGTTTAAATATTTCAGGGCATTGGTGCGGTCCCCGAGGCCATTCAACGCTTCAGCGTATAAGAGATACATGTCACTCAGCCGGTACATGGTCAAATAAACCGGTAGGGCCTGATTTGTCACTGGCCATGGATCTGCTTTGGTTGGGTTGGCATCAGTGGGATACCACTTGATAAAGCGATCTCTCTTGTTGCTTGGCAATCCAAAATAGACATCCAATGTTTGTTGAGGTCTAATATCAGGGCTTGGCGAGGTTGTCGTTTGTGGCTGAAACCAGGTTGCCCACACTCCTTCATCGACTATGATCTGCTTATTATTGGGAGACCACGACGTTTGCATACAGGCACAGCCATTTTTTAAGTAATCCCAATGGATACTCCAAATTGTTTCTTTACTCGAAGTTGGATTGACAAAAATGGTCTTCCAGCTAGCGCCATCCTGCAAATTGGTTTCATTGGTTCCGGCATAGCTCACTCCTGTAGGAGACTTTGTCAAAAACAGGCGTGTGATCCATTTTGTTGCATTTTGATAGTCCTTTTTCCACATATACACATCAGACATGATCGCACATATTCCTGCCCCGCCGATTGTCCATAGGGCGTTTTTCGCATCTTTATCGACCAAAGAATAGGCTTTTTCCAGATCTGGAATAATGACCTCATTCAATATCTTATCTTTCGGTTCACGTGCGCTGGCAGCGGGCTGCTGTACATCCTCATAAGGTTCAAGCCATATCGGAGCATCACCCCAAACACGGACGAGATAGAAATAACACATCGCTCGAAGCGCATAACACTGCGCGAGATAATCCTTAAGCATCTCCGGGGTAATACGGCTATCCAATTCCGCTGCCTTTGGAATATACTTGATATTGTTATTGATACGCCCGATGGCGGTATAGAGCCCGCTCCAGTCTGAAAACTGGTTGGTTGGCGTAAGGCTATTTAATACGATCTCGTCCACATAGTCTTTGGTGTAACTAATTGCACGGTCAAAATTATCGGCACGATACTCGCCCCAATACAGGTATTTTTCGAGATAATTGTCTTTATTGTCCTGATAATTTCCCTTACCGACCATTTCAAGCTGAAAGGCGCTATACATGCCGGCTATTGCGGCCTGCACATCGTATAAGTTTTTATAATGCTGGTCCAGCGCAACTTCGGCCAGCGGTTTCTCTTCCAAAAATTTGTTACAGCCTCCCAATGTAGCTGACAGCAGTAACAATGCTAAGATCTTTGTTTTCATGTCAAAAATATTTTATCTGTCCCATCCTTCAGACGGAACTTACCCTAATCGATAAATGCTAAAAATTGATATTTACGCCAAATCCAAACTCCCGTCTCCTCGGGTAACGGCCATCGTCCTCTCCCGGTGTCAGCGGATTGTTTGTACTGAATTCGGGATCGTAGCCCCTATAATTGGTCCATGTCAACAGGTTGCTTCCATAAACAAAAGCTGTAAGCCCTTTCATTTTTAATCTGTTGATCAACTGCGGATCGAAGGTATAGGCTAGGCGTGCACTTGACAAACGAATAAATGTTGCATCTTCGATATAAAGGCTATTCTGGTTAGTTTTTAGGTTTCCGCGGTTGTTTCTCTCCACATAATTTGGATATTTGGCCACATCGCCGGGTTTGCGCCATACATTATAGACCATATCCGGAGAGCCTGCTCCTGTGTTGGTCGGATAATTTTGACGTTGCAGCAGCGCATTGTAAACTTCACCGCCAAAGGAACCATTAAAGAGTACATTTAGGGTAAATCGTTTGTATCTAAAGGTCTGCATAAAACCAAAATAGAAATCGGGTGTCGCGTTGCCGAGGATCATACGGTCTTCGTCATTGATCAAACTATCTTTCTTATTGTTAAGCCATTCAGCATCTCCACCTTTCAGTTTACCGTCGGGCGCATATAGCTGATGTACTGTACCCTGGTAATCACTACCATTGAAGGTATAGACTGCTTTTCCATCACGATACATGGGTTTGCCCTGATCGTCAAGTACAAGTGTCAATTTCTCCCAATTATCATTGTAGGCATTGGACTCGTCCCAGGCATACACCCCTAAATTGCGCCAGCCGTAGAAATTTCCGATACGGCCGCCTTCTTCCGCGTACCATTTATTGCCCGGGAAAAATGGGATTCCATCGGCCAGCTTCACAATCTTACCGCGTTCAAAAGAAATATTACCATTCACTTCCCAGCTGAAATCACGTGTTACGATTGGTTTTCCACTAATTACAAACTCCATTCCGCGGTTGCGAATTGTTCCCAGGTTGACATTCACTTTTGCGTAACCAGTTTCCTTTGCCAGCTCTCGCGGATACAATAAATCTGTTGTAGTCTTGACATAGTAATCTGCCGTAAATCCTAATCGGCCATTTAAGAAAGTCAGGTCTAAGCCCACATTGTTCTGGGTGGTTGTTTCCCATTTGATCCGATTATTTCCAAATGTACTGGTCAATGCAGCTCCGCCAACACCATTATAAGACCCGCCGAAGGCTACTTTTGTATACGATTCATAATCGCCTACTTTATCGTTTCCAAGCTGTCCAATGCTATATCTTAATTTAGCATCTACCAATGCCGGTTTCGCCCATTTCATAAAATTCTCGTCCGAAAAACGCCAGGCAGCAGATGCTGAGAGAAAGTTCCCCCATTTATTTGCTGCGCCGAACCGCGATGAACCATCCCTTCTGTAGGATCCCTGAACGAGATAACGTCCTTTGTAATTGTAGCCAACCCGGCTAAAAACAGAGGCAGATGCGTTGGCCGTTGCTGTGGTATAGGTTTTTGACGGCGTGAGGTAATCCGGAAAAGTCACCAGAACTTCCTCATTGACGCTATTCATATATTCAGAATGAAAACGGTCATAGCGTCTGCGATCCGAGCTGAATCCCAATAAGGCCGTCACATTATGGTCCTGTGCAAAAGTCTTATTATAATTCAGATAGGATTGAAACTCCCAGGTGAATGTTTTATTAAACTCGTTTGTTCCGCTATTCTGATCCTTGTTTGCCGATAAAAAACGTGGTGAGAATTGGGTATTCTGTAAATTGTCCAACCGCACATTAAACAAGGTCGTAAATTTCAGGTCGTCCCGAATTTGATAATCCAACTGGTTGTTCAATTGCCCGGAATAGGTTTCATCGATATTTTTTTCAAACAAGGCGTTGGCGACAGGATTTCGCTTCGAACCGATGTAACTTGTTAAAGAGCCATCAGGATAGTAAATCAAGGAATATGCCGGGCGGTCCATCACGACACGGATCGTATTGCCGATGGGAATGGTATTGCCTTTTTGCCAGGAAAAAGAAATATTGTTGGAATACCTCAATTTGGATGAAAACTGATATTCAACATTGATACGTGACTGTAAACGCTTGGCATAACTATTCAAGATGATCGATTTATCATCCAGGTAATTCAAACTGCTGTAGTAACGAAGATTTTTCTGACCACCTGATACACTCATCTTGATTTCCTTCTTTTGAGCAAGATTTCCCAACAAGAGTCTTTGTAAATCGTTATCCGAATTGAAACTTGGGTTGATGGAATCCGTATTGGTATTGAGGCCTTGAATATATCGGAAAGCCCTTACTTCAGCAGAATTACTTACAGGGATATAATGGGCTAGACGGCCGAAAAGATGATTGTAATTGACATTAACCATGGGTCTTCCCTCTGATCCGCGCTTAGTTGTGATAAGGATAACGCCATTGGCTGCACGCGATCCATAAATAGATGCCGAAGCAGCATCTTTGAGGACCTCGATATTCTCGATATCTGTTGGATTTATGGTGGCACCATCGGGGTTAATTACTCCATCGACCAGATATAAAGGACCATTTCCCCCATTCAACGTGGAGGTACCCCGCACCTGAATAGATCCTGTCGCCCCAGGTGCCCCGCCGCCATCATTGACAATAAGGACCCCGGCAGCCTGCCCCTGTAAGGCATCAAAAAGGTTAATGGGCTGACGTTCTTCGATTTTCTTTGCGTTGACGGAAGAGATAGCGCCTGTAAGGTCACGTTTCTTTGCAACACCACCATAACCCGTAACAACAATCTCATCCAGCGCATTGTCACTATCTTCCAAGGTGACATCAAGTTGCCGCTGGTTACCGACAGTACGCTCCTGCTCTTTCATGCCCACTTGACTAAAGACAACGGTACTGGATGATACAACATCAAGCTGATACTTCCCCGTGGCATCTGTACTTGTCCCCTGACTTTTCCCTTTGATACGAACAGTGACTCCCTGCAATGCCTCTCCTTTTTTGTTGGTCACCTTTCCTGAAAGCCGAATGTTTTGTTGGGCAAAGACCGGTAAGCCTATACTCCCCAAGGCTAGAAATAGGAAGAGTACAAAGCACCCCATTTTTGTGATACTTTTTATCATAATAAATCAGTTTTTATGGCGATTGTCTATCATGAGAAGATGATCGATAACCCAGCCATGCATTTAATAAATTGGTTATTTTTTATAATCAGTTACCTCAAATATCAGTCAATCCGCGAGGTTAAACAGTGTATTTTTTGGTCTTTTTAGCGGTAAAAAATGGTTTTTAGGGGCTTAAAACATAGCTTATTGCTCGAAACAATATCATTGCCCCATAAATTCAAACTTTACTGTACCTATCGTATTCGGTTTATTTTTGGCTGGTGCCGAGATATCGCCTTCCAGTTTCCCGGACGCATTTCTTTTCAGGACAATCCTACGCCAAGAATAGGCCCCTTTCTCATAATCGAAACTCAGACCATCATCGTCATACAGGTTATACATCCCCTCCTTCTCCCCATAATGTCGGATAATCAGGTTTACTTTTTCTCCTGCTGCAGGCGCATGAAGCCGTGCTGTCGTCATTGGAATAATGCCACCATCTTTTACATAGACGGGTATCCGATCGTCTTCGGGTTTGGCAACAATTTCCTCGCCATTACCGACATAACGGCCCGAATAGAAATCGTACCAGTTACCCTTAGGCAAAAGCACTTTTCTAGTCGACTCGCCTGTAAATAAAGGTGCAACCAACAGATATTCACCACACATGTACTGATCTTTTACCTCCTTGTTTACCGCTTCCAGATAAGGATTTGTTTCCAGATCCTGATTGCTCAGGCTTGCGTTTGTTTGCCCCTGAAATCCCTCTTCCAGCACCATGGCCCGAAAGGGAGGTGCTCCTTCAAAATGATATTTTGCAAATTCAGAATAGAGGTAAGGCATCAATTCCATCCGCAACTGCGCATAGTATTTCACTTTTTCGGCCACTTCAGGAAAAGACCAGGGTTTTGTTCCACTCGACCAAGCATTGATCATGGCCATTGGTGAGAATACAACAGTCTGGAAACGGCGCAACCATTCCTCGCCTGTCTTGGAGCCCCTCACCTCTGGTGTCCACAGTACGCCGCAAAACCCGCTATTGACCAGTGCTGTGATGAAGTCCTGATGGCTATAATAGTCGTTATAGATCACATAGGGCATATTGTTGGCTCCGGCGTTCGATGCGCGCACCAGCCCAAACGTTCGTTTATTCTGCTGGCGATATAGGCTGTCGGTCAATTTTTGTGCAAGTACTCCATAAGTTTGACGCATTTGTATACCACTGATACCTGAGGGAAATTTGGCCATATCGGGCCATAGGTAGTAGTCGTAACCATCGACCTCGTCAATCTTATATCCGCTGATGCCAATATCGATCTGCGAACGGCTTAGTTGGCCAGCAAGGATGCGTTTTGCGTCTGCGTGATTCAAATCAGGAACAGTCCCATTCCATACCGTATGCGAGCCGGTAAAAGGTTCAATCGCTTTACTGACAGGAGACTCGGGCGAGACATAGGGGTTTGTCCAGAGGTTCAGGCGCACACCTTTATCGGCCAGTTTCTTTACCAAGGCTTCCGGATTTGGAAAACGTCCCTTATCCCATTCAAATGAGCAAGGGTAAGCCTTGGACTGCCAGCCGGGTTCGAGACCGATAAAATCAAGCGGGAAGCCATGTTCCTCAAATTCCGCCACCTCCTTGATCACCTCATCTGCCGTATAAAGCTTTTGTACACGTTGCGTAAAACCGAGCCCCCATTTCGGTGGCAGGGCACCACCGCCACAAAAGAGATTATAGCGTTTTATGGCATCGAGCGGATTGATGCCTGCAAATACATAAACTTCCGCTCCTTCTGTAGGGACGTATACTTCCACCGCATCGGAGTAAGGCCGTGAGTTCCAACTTTTATCGGTATTGCGATCTTTTACTTCTGCAGGAACTTTAGCGTCTTTCCGTACGCCTGTTCCCACATAATACGTTAAATATTGTGCTGAGTTGACCAATACACCATATCCTCTGGAAGAGACGTAGAACGGAACAGGGGCATGGGTGCGCCCATTATCTTTGCCACCGTAATGGTCGACATGCAGGTTAAGGATCTTCCCCCGCTGATGTACCGTCTGAAAATTAAGTCCCAATCCGTAGATCTGTTCGTTTTTTTGCAGCGGGAACCGCAGGTATGTTTTACCATGGATCAGTTCGGCATGCACCTCCATTTTGGGCATTGGAAAATCGACAGACTGCAACCGTTCGAGGGTCGCAGCCTGAGGTTTCGCTCCTGCTGCAGACAGCAGTGTATAATTATCGGGTTTGCCAAATGTTCCTTTCCACACACCGGGGTATTGTTCCTGCCAACGAATAGGTTGTGCCGATGCTGCTGTCGCCAACAAAAGCAGCAAAATTGTCCATAATCTCATCATAGCTGGTTATTTTTTTAATAAAGCGTACACACACCATAGTATGGGCGCCTGGCCGTGCATATCCCCTGTTTTCTGTTTTCGATCGAGGTAGTACTGGTAATCATTTTTTCGGTTGGTACCCTCGCAGACTTTGCTGATATCGCCGTCTTTGTTGATGTAGCCCGTCAGAGCAATCCATGCCTTGCGTGCGATCGGCGTATATTCCTCCACATCGAGCCATCCCTGTCTTATGCCCATAATAATGGCATAAGTAAACATGGCAGAACCCGAAGTTTCCACCCAGGATTCAGGTTTATCAATCAATTGCCCCCAAAGGCCGTCCGGCCGCTGATACTTCTTTAGGCTTGTGATCATTTTGCGGTAAGCAGCCAATATTTTGGGTCTATTGGGGTTGTCTTTCTTTAATGAAGACAGCAATTCACTCATTCCCGCAGCCATCCAGCCATTCCCGCGGCCCCAAAAGAAAGGCGCATCCGGTGCATGATAAAAAAGACCATTTTCTTTTTGAATGGTATCAAGGTAGACTACCATTTCATGGGCTGCGCGATCAATATAGTGCTGATCTCCCGTTACCTGAAAGGCTTTTGATTGAATCATGGTAATCATATACATATCGTCAATCCAGTAGCGGGTCTGCCAGGTAAGTCCTTTATCGAGAAATTTCTGATAACTATCTTTTACAACCAGAGGGGAGTCAATCGGAATGGACCATTGTGCATTTGCAAAACGCATTCCCATGGTGTAGAATTTCTTGTTTTTCGTTTGCAGATAGATTTCCAGCGGAACCGTTCCAAAGACGGAAAAGTCCACATGCCAAGGTCGCGGAACAAGGTGCTTTTCCGTATCAAACAAGGGCATAAAGCGTTGTGTCAATTGCGTCAATAAGGTCTTATTGTTGCTCACTTCGGCATACTTCAATGCCCCATACCAGGCACATACTTCGGGATAAGTAATGTTTTTTGGTGGAGCTGGCGGTTTAAAACTGTTATGCGGACTTGCCACAAAACGTTGAGCCACGAGATCACCTATTAATCTGGGGTCAGCCTGCGCTGGCCAATTAACCAGGTCTGTGCTTTGCGCAAATGCACAAAGAGACATGCAGACGCCAATACCCAGGAGTATGGACATACAGAACTGCTTCATCATCAGTTGGGTTTATAATTAAGTTATAAGCCAAATATCAGCAAGCCAGTCTGTTTTAAGGGGGTAGTTTTTGTTCGTTTAGGTGGAAAGATTGGTAATGGATACTATCCGCATGGCGTCACTTTGCTTGTACAGTGTATCCCGAAAGTTAGCAGGGTTCGTTTCGGCAGTTTAGTTGTACGGAATAAGTACTCCTATTGTACTTTTCTCTTTTGCCAACAGACTTACGCAACGTTTGCGTAAAGAGTGCTATTACTGTGCTATATCTGTGCTTAGGGAGTGCTTTATCCGTGCTTCATCCATACAGGGGGATAGGACCGGAAAATCCTATAAACTCCTTTGCATTGAGAACTCTATGGATATAAAAAGAGGTCGCCATATTAGTTACAGCGACCTCTTTCTCTTAATGAGGGATATTCAGACTAGTTGAAGATATAACGAATTCCCACTTGTGCAGACCATCTTGAATATATGTCTTGCACATAATAAGGTACATTATTATTTATATTAGACAACCTGTAAGTAGGTTTCTTTGTAGTTCCTTCATATCCCGCAAATGTAACAGGTATAAAACTATTGTCCCAGAAACTTCCTGCCCCAGTATATTGTTTACCCCAATTGCCATTTAACAAGTTACCAACGTTCATGATATCAACCGAAAGCTGAAGTTTGTTTTTAGTGTTTCCGATGTTGGTAAACAAATCTTGCACAATTTTCAAATCAAACTTATGAGAAAATGGTGATCTAGCGCCATTTCTTTCTGCATATTGACCTCTTCTAGATTTTAAATAATCATTTGATTCGATAAATCCATTCAAAGCTTCCCATTGTTGCTGTGGAGTCTGATCTCCATTTTGAACAAAAGTAATTTCAGACTGATCCCTAGGAATGTACATTAAGTTGTACTGATTGCTAGATGAAGTTGCATAGCCAGTTAAGTTACCTCCCGCTAAATAAGAAAATCTTGCACCAGATTGGCCTGTATAAACAAGAGATATTGATGTACCTAAATGTTTAAGATATTCTTTCGAGAAAGATAAAAATCCGATAACTCGACTTCCTGTACTAAATGGGTTATTCGCAAGGGTTACGTTGTTTGAACCATTCACAGAAGCTACTCTATACCAATTTGACTGATTTTGGGACGATGTACCAGAGATTAAATCTTTTGCAGCAGTATAAGTGTATGCTACTGATGCATCCAAGCCAAATAAGAAACTTTTTGCCAAAGAAGCCGTTGTGGACCATGAATAACCTTTATTTACATTATTTACATAAATAACTTCCGTATAATTATCCAATACACGGCGGTTATTATTATTCGCATCATAAACTAAACGATTATCAGCTCCTTCTAACGTTCCGATCGGACGTTCTAAGTTTAAATCTCTAAAGTTAAATGCACTCAAATTTTTCGAGTAAATGAACTCTAAAGTACCCTTAATTCCATACGGTAATACTTGATCAACTCCTCCTGAGAAACGCGCGATTTGAGGCAATTTCAAATTCTTATCAAGTACTGTAATATTTCCGGATGGTGTTACAGCTCCACTATATTTAGGCAACTTGTTAACGTCGCTGATAAATGGAACATTTGCATCCGTACCATTACCGAGACTATTACCACCCAATAATGCACCACTTTGGGTAAATGCACCTGCCGCCCAAACAAAAGGAACCCTAGAAGTAAATATTCCCATCCCCCCACGTACAATGGTTGAACGATCTCTATTCACATCCCAGTTGAATCCAATTCGAGGTGAGAACATCAACGCTGGGCTTGGCATACGATTGGTTTGTACATTATACTGCTTTGCCAAAATCGAATTGTTAAAGTCAGTATTTTCCATCGGTTTATCCAAATATATTGGAATATCCACACGAACCCCTGCAGTAATTTTCAAATTATCCTGCATTTGAAATTCATCTTGAGCATAAAAACCTAACTGTACAGCATTAAACTTGGCGCCTTGACGTGGATCATCCGTGTTGCTATAACCATATTGCATACTATTAGCCATTCCACGCTCAAAGTTTTCGATCGCTGTATATGCTTTTCCGGTAGCCGGATTTATATCAGCTGCTTTGGAATCACTAAATACAAATGCGCCATTTGAATTCCCTGTATATGCATTGTACATTTTATAGAACTCATTATGCGTACCAAAGGTTAATGTATGTAATCCCTTATACCAAGTTAAATTATTGGACAAAGTATAAACATCTTGATCCAATTGATTAATATTAGTGAATGGGTCAACACCTAAGTAGTAGGTTCCCGTCACAGTCGTTAATTTTCCATTGACCTCCACTTGTCTAGGAACATTTATACGAACATTTGGAAATAACTGACCTTTATAGTTTCGTGCATCTCTGACGCGACTATATCCTGCAATAAAGCTATTAGCCAATGAATTATTTATACGGCTGCTTAATTCTAAAGTAAGAGTATTTGACTTAAAATCCTTTAATATAGCACCATTACCAAAAGTCAAAGAAGATTGTGTTCTAGTATTGCTTACATCAACGCCATCCACATAATTGTATCTCAAAGAAAGTTTATTTTTTTCATTGATATTCCAATCCAAACGCGTCATTACTTTATTAGATGTATTTTCATCTGCTAAATCTGTATATGAACCAGCATCGTATTTATATTTATTTAATGCAATATCATAAATAGCCTTAGCATCAGCTTCTAACAAATTTGAACTTGAAGACCCTACAGGATAATTTTCCGGCGTATTATTTTTCGTATGTTCGTAATTTACAAAGAAAAACAACTTATCCTTAACAATAGGTCCTCCTAAACGCACACCGTATGTTTTTTCAGAAAAGTTTGCCAATTTAGTTCTCTCTTCACCATCTTTAACCAAAGATTTTGGGGTTTTTCCAGTAAAATCTTGATTTCTAAAATAATGATAAACCGAGCCTTGAAATTGATTTGTACCTGATTTTGTTACCGCGGAAATACCACCTCCAGCAAATCCACTAGAGCGAACATCGAACGGTGCAACTTGAACGGACATCTGTTCGATAGCATCTAACGATATCGGATTTGTACCACTACCACCACCGTTCAAACCATTAGCGTTAAGTCCAAACACATCATTAGTAACAGCTCCATCAATAGTGAACTGATTGAATCTATTATTCATACCGCCAATTGAAACAGACTGTCCTTTCACATCTGCTTGCGGAGTCAATCTAGTAAAATCTTCAATTGAACGAGAAACAGTTGGTAAATTTTCCATCTGTTTTCTTGAAATAGAGGTTTCAGCACCAGTCTTCAAGTTTTTAGAACCGCCTGTTCTAGTTACTGTGACCTCATCTAAAACTGTCTCATTACTTCCAAAAGTACTATTTAAGACATAAGGCTGACCTAATTGTATATAAACATCATTATAAACAATAGGATTTTGTCCAACATAGGTTACTTCAATTTTGTAAGGTCCACCGACACGCATCGCTGGTAGGTTAAAACGACCTGCAGCATTCGAGGATCCAGAATAAACCGTTCCTGATGGCACGTGCGTTGCCTTAATTGTTGCTCCCGAAGTTACACTGCCGTTTGCTTCTTTTACAATACCTGTAACGCTACTTGTCGTAACCTGAGCTTGTACAGCACCATAGCTGGCCATAACAAGAGCGAAAAAGAGTAAAGATCTTTTCATATAATGTGATTTGTTAAAAAATGTTAAGCAAAATTACTAAGAGATTTCAAATTACAAAGGACTTAATATAAACTTAACACACTAAACCACACATACTTCATGAAATACAGACAAATTTTACTATATTAACATACAATTTATTCGCAAAAAAAACGTTGTAACATGTTTTAAACCAGCATTCCACTCCGAACCGACCCACCAAAAATAATTTTCCACATCAAATCCCCGAAAATCTTTTGTAACAACATTCTTCCATTCGGAATTTAACTTTTTAAAAATTTTTAACTAATTTCCTGTCAATCGAGACTTTTATTAAACAACTCAGTTTCTTGTCGAATTTGAGCCACTGTAACCTATTCCGATCGAAAAAATCTAAACGATTGTATAGACGTGATGGTTTATATAAAAAATGTTTCAAAAACCGAGAACTTTTCAGAAATTCGCACACCTAATAATTTATGCTTCATGGAAGACGGTATTCAAAATTCTTCTTTTCAAGAACCTGTAGACATTAAACTATCTCCTGCAGGGCTCTCCTTCTTGGCTTCAGCGGCCAAATGGGCCAATTTTTTGGCCATTGTCTGTTTTATTTTCATCGGCATTTCTGCGATAACCATGGTCAGTCTAATCTTCGGAGCCAGTGCATTATCACTCGGAGCCGACGAATATGTAACAGCAGGGGCCTTATCCACATTCGGGGTACTTTATCTCTTATTTCTTGCTTTCTTCTGCCTTCCCATCTATTTCCTTTATAATTTCGGATCAAAAGCGAAAAAAGCAATCGAGAACCGCGATAGCATCCAACTCGAATTGTGCTTAGATGCACTCAAAAAACATTACAAATTTATTGGCATCATAGTCATCATCACCATCGCCTTTAATTTTATGGGGCTAGTCGTTGGTGTCGTACTCGGCATTAGTGATGCTTTTGCAGGCGTATAATATAGCCATAAATAACGCTTATAAAAAAGCGGAGTATGCTAGGTGCATACTCCGCTTTTTCTATTGTATTGATTCTTTATTTTTTATAATATTTCATCGCGTTTGGAATCAATTTCTGAATATCCGCAATCCGTCGCTCATCACTCGGGTGCGTACTCAAAAACTCTGGCTGCCCTTTTTGACTACCCGAAGCCATACGTTTCCAGAAATCTACAGCCTCATTTGGATTGTAACCTGCCAAAGCCATAATAATCAAACCTGCTGCATCCGCATCCGATTCATCGCTCCTCGAAAACTTTAACTGCGCCAGATTACCACCTAAACCATACAGATTGTTAAAAACACCGAGCGTACTGTTTCCAGATACACCTGCCGCTGATCCTAAAATCTGTCCACCTAATTGTAAAGCAATCTGATTCGAAGCCTGAGCTACCGAATGCTCCTCAATAGCATGGGCGATCTCGTGCCCCATAACTGTTGCCAACCCCGCTTCTGTACGTGTTACCGGCAATATTCCGGTATATACCGCAACTTTACCCCCAGGCATACACCATGCATTCACATCATCGCTCTTCACCAGATTAAACTCCCAGTTGAAGTTAAATTGATTTGCGCGGCCCGTACTTTGCAAATATTGGTTAACCGCCGTCGCTAGCTTGTTACCAACGCGTTTCACCATAGCTGCATCTGCAGTTCCGGTTACTACTTTCGCGCTATTTTTCGATAAGAAATCTTTATAAGCCAATGCAGCTTGTTGGTTCACTTGATCTGCACTGACCAATTTCAAATATTTTTTTCCTGTAACTGCTGAAGTTGCGCAACCTGACAACCCCGATGCCAGTGTTACACATGCTAATACCATAGCCGAATATTTAAACACTCCGTTCATATGTATATATTTTCTTTCAATGGCCATATGGAATATCCGTGCGCTGGTGATCGGCCTTAAGCTTTTCCAACATGGATACTTCACAATAAATTATTAAATACGTTATAGCGGATGCAATTATTGTGCCTATTCTTTTTCCTTCGACTTTTTCTTAAAGAGATAAATCTTGGATTCATGTCCCTTTAATAGGCGCTCTATATTCTTTTGGTGGGTAATTAACAATAAGATACAGATGGCTATCCCATAAAGCAGCACAGAAGGTATCGTTGTTTTAAAAATAAAGGCCAAACTAAAAGGAAATGCAAAACCTGCTGAAATGGAACCCAACGAAACATAATGTGTTGTCAGCAGGATGATGATAAACACAGAAACACAGACCAAAGCGGCAGGTGTATGTATTGCGAGGATCATACCACACAGTGTGGCCACCCCTTTTCCGCCTCTAAATCCCGCAAACACAGGAAACAAGTGCCCCAATACCGCAATAACGCCAAGTGCCAACTGAAAGTTGACAAATTGGACATCGCTCGTATTTTGCCCCAGTTCTATTAAATAAGCCAGGTTTGTTGCTGTCCAGCCTTTAAATATATCTACAAACATCACGATCGATCCCGCTTTAGGGCCCAATACGCGAAAGGTGTTAGTCGCCCCAGCATTACCGCTACCGTACTCACGAACATCTACCCCATAAAATGCCTGTCCCAACCAAACTGCTGTAGGTATGGACCCAAACAAATAAGCTAGTAATACTGCAGTTACTAAATAAATCGATATCATTAATTAAATCAGTTCTTATATTAATTTGGCCTTCAGACTAAGATCCAGGCTCCTTACACTGTGTGTCAAAGCACCTACTGAAATATAATCTACCCCAGCCTCCGCATACGATCGGATCGTGTCGAAAGTTATTCCCCCAGAGGCCTCTGTCTTGAACCGATGGTCAATAATCTGAACAGCTTTGGCTACATCCTGCGGCGAAAAATTATCTAACATGATCCGGTCCACTTCGCCAAAGTTAAGAACTTCATCAAGCTCCGCAAAATTTCGGACTTCAATTTCTATTTCTATTGGTTTATTTAGGTTCTTTCTGTAATCATTTGCACGTTTTAGCGCCGGCACAATACCACCACTATAGTCCACATGATTGTCCTTAATTAAAATCATATCAAAAAGACCAAAACGATGATTGGTTCCACCTCCTATACGAACGGCCTCTTTCTCCAATACACGCAATAAGGGTGTGGTTTTCCGTGTATCCAAAACTTTCGTATCTGTACCTTTTAGAAGGTCTACATATTTTCGGGTAGTTGTCGCAATGCCGCTCATACGCTGCATGACATTCAGCACCAAACGCTCTGCCAGCAAAATACTTTGGATATTTCCCCTCACATAAAAAGCAATATCACCTACTTTAACCTGACTTCCATCCTGGATAAACACCTCACTGGCCAACGTATCGTCAATATAAGCAATAATCGCCTGTGCGACTTCAACCCCTGCTAAAATACCATTATCCTTAACAATCAATTTGGCTTCACCTTGCGCCCCAGCCTCAATCGTAGAAAGTGAGGTATGATCACCATCGCCCAAATCCTCCGCGACAGCCTGTTTTACAAACTGGGCCAGATAGTCCTTGATTTCCTTCTCCATAAATACTATTTATTGGGCTAAGATGTGGAATAATTTTTTAATCGAAAAATAGATTTATAAAAAAAGCATCGCTAGCTTTAATTTTTGTCGATTCTTAGCTCTTCAACAGAATGGTTATTATTTCCTACACCTATCTTTATAAAGACACGATAGTTGGCTTGTTCTGTGGCTAATGAAAATGTAAAATATTGATAGCCATTGTTCGCATTGCTGGCTTGGGTCAATTTAACAGTCTTGGGTTTATGCTGATTAAAAAATGCCGCCAACATAATTTCAGATTGGTATTTTGTATAAACACCATTCTCTCCCAAAATTGATAAGGTTAAGTTAGAACCGAAATACTTGGCCATATTTTTTGCATTACCTTCTTTCAAATACGATTTCAGTTCCTCCGAAATACTTCCTAAAGAATCATCATCACCTGGCAAAGCTACCTTTACCCCTGTATTTACTTCTTTCAAATAATGCCCGAAGGCCGCAGTGTGTACAAAAAGACTATTAATAAGTATAAATGCGCAATAGCTTAAAAATTTCATATAGCTCAACATATTATAGAACAGCTTCTATCATCCATATCAATCATTAGGTAGTTCTGCTTTTTAAACAAACATAAATTATGCCACAAACCTATAAAATTATTAGGGATTAACAAGGGAACTTTTTAAGATGCGTTGATAGATTCTAAAATTAAGATTATCTTTGTTATACGATGAATAAGAAAAAAGTTGCACTCATGATCCTAGACGGACTAGGATATGGAAAACATGATAAATCAAATGCAGTTGAAGCTGCAAACACCCCATTTTTAGATCATTTATTAGAAGCTTATCCAAACTCAAGCTTAGAGGCTTCGGGTGAAGCTGTAGGCTTACCTGCTGGACAGATGGGTAACTCGGAGGTTGGCCACATGAATCTTGGTGCCGGAAGAATCGTCTACCAAGAATTGGGTCGTATTCACAAGGCTGTCAACGACGGTGTATTCAATTCGGATCCGATCATTCAAGATGCATTTAAATATGCTTTAGAAAATAACAAAAAGGTACACTTTATCGGATTACTTTCCGATGGTGGTGTACACGCACATACAAAGCACTTAAAAGGCTTATGTGATGCTGCAAAACAGGCCGGCTTGACAAGCGACCAAGTTTTTATACATGCATTTTTAGATGGCCGTGATACGGATCCAAACTCCGGCATTGGTTATGTTAAAGACTTACAAGACTATTTAAAGACGACAACAGGTACTTTTGCCTCTGCAATCGGTCGATATTATGCAATGGACCGCGACAACAGATGGGAACGCGTAAAATTAGCATACGATCTTTTGGTAAAAGCGGAAGGTGAAAAATCCAATGACCTTGTTGCATCGATTCAAAAATCATACGACGAAGGTGTAACCGATGAATTTGTGAAACCAATTGCATTGGTAGATGCAAACGGTGCGCCAGTGGCAACAATCCAAGAAGGTGATGTTGTATTCTGTTACAACTTCAGAACAGATCGTGGCCGCGAGATTACAATTGCGTTGACACAAAAGGCATTTCCAGAATATGATCTACAACCATTAGATCTATATTATGTGACAATGACCTCTTACGATGAAACATTCCAAAATGTCAGAGTGGTATTCCAAAAAGATAACTTGACCAATACCTTGGGTGAAGTGTTGGAAGCAAACCATAAAACACAAACGCGTATTGCCGAAACAGAGAAATATCCGCACGTGACATTTTTCTTTTCAGGAGGTCGTGAACAACAGTTTGAAGGTGAAAACCGCTTGCTAGTTCCATCACCAAAAGTAGCGACTTACGATCTTCAACCAGAGATGTCTGCTAAAGGAATTACAGAAGCTATCGTCAACGACATGGAGACCCTTCAACCAGATTTTATCTGTCTGAATTTTGCAAACCCAGACATGGTAGGTCACACCGGTGTTTTTGAAGCTGTCATAAAAGCAGTAGAAACTGTTGATCAATGTACAAAAACGGTTGTTGAAACAGGCCTTAAAAATGGTTATTCCTTTATTATTTTGGCCGATCACGGTAACTCCGAGTTTATGGTCAATGAAGATGGATCGCCAAATACGGCACACACCACCAATTTGGTTCCGTGTATCTTAATTGACGATCAGTATAAGAAAATAGCAGATGGTAAATTAGGTGATATTGCCCCGACCGTCTTACAGCTTTTAGGCGTCAATATCCCCGTTGAAATGACAGGAAATGTATTGGTATCAGAATAATAATTTACTTAAAAATAGCGGCAGAGCACTTTCCCTTCTTATGGGCAGTGCTCTGCTTTTTTGGAGCTGTGGATCGCCATCCGCAACAAAAAAAACACAAAAATCTACAGCAATATTTTCTGTCGATTCGTTCTTTAATGCCGAAGTCAATCGCTTGCAGCAGCTCAATCCCGCAGTTCTGAAATCTGTCAGCAAAGACGGTGAGAAAGAACAACGCGAACTAAAAATTGGCAGCTGGAAAAATGAACTCTCCGCTTTTCAAGCTGCCGATATCAGCAAAAACTTCGATCCATCACTGTATGAAGTCAAAGCTGTAGACTGTGTGACAGAATTTACAGCTAAAAAGAAAGAACTGCAGATACAGAAACTGCGCATCGAGTTTGACAAAAACGAAAAGGTAAAACACATCCATATCGATAAAAAGATAACAAATACCTTATATGATAGTCAAGAAAAATTAGACTATTATACTGACTCACTTTATCGAATTGTCAAACTGCAGGATGTCCAAGGTTTGGATGCCAATCAATATGAAATTGAAGGCAAGTTTATTCCTTCCAAAAAATAGACAGCCCGATCAGCACCATACACAGCGTCCTCAAAAATAGCATCCATTTTTGAGGGCTTTTTTGTAAATTCAGTTTATTTTTTAAGCGGGCATTTAAACAATGTCACAACAATAATAAATGCAACACAATTGCTTTATATTTTATTTTCCTTATCTTTGACCAGATTAACACAATAACTCAACGGATAAATGGGTTTAAACGTAGTGATTTCAGCGTGAAAGATATCTCATTGAACAAATTCGCAGCATTAATGCTCTTAATGACCTTCTTAATTGGTCAGTTCATTGTGTATACCCATGCGCATCCGCAAACTGCACTCAGTATCGTAGACAGTCCTGCAAAAAAACACCATGCAGACCATCCGAAGTGTTCCATCTGTGATCAAAATTCACATCCACAAATTGTTTTTCATTTTACGCTAAGCGAATTAATACTCCCGACCCACCAGGTTGAATTTGGCCTGTTTATCACGGGAGATCAAATTATTCGATCACTGCTTTCTGGCAATCGTGGTCCCCCCATCTGTTAGTTTTTACATAAGTCCAATAATGTTATTCATATACTCTTCTCATTATTGCGACAAACAACTTCATAAAAGTTTTTAGAACTTGACAGTCTCAAGAATTCATACGATGAGTTATTGGGCTGCTGTTATCCTTGATGTTATATATACGTAAAAATTATTCGTACAGATGAAACTTAAAATTATAGGCTGCATTTTTATGCTTGTCTCCTATTTCTCCATATTTCCGGCCCTTGCCGCTTCAATAAGTGGTAAAGTAACGGACGCCAAAACTAATCTTCCTATTGCTGGTGCAACAATATCACTGCAACAGCTTCGTTCGAGCACCGCATCTGACCAACAGGGTCATTATAGCTTCAAATCACTTCCTTCAAGTGGACGCTACTTGGTTGAGGTTCGTTTCTTGGGTTATCAGTCCGTTGTCAAGACCGTCGATCTAACTTCGGAAAATCTTTCCCTCGATTTCGCCCTAACCGAAAGTATTATTGAAACCAATGAAGTCGTCGTTACAGGTACACTGGTCACTTCGCAGAGCCGTCGCAACAGTACCTCGGTTGCTGTAATCTCCAAAGATGAACTACAGGGAAATGCAACAAATCTTATTGACGCGCTGGCCCGACAAGTTCCCGGACTAAGCCAGATCACAACAGGACAAGGCATTTCAAAACCCGTTATACGGGGCCTTGGTTATAACCGTGTCGTCACGGTGAGCGATGGTGTCAAACAGATGGGACAGCAATGGGGTGACGAACATGGTATTGAAATCGACCAAAATCAACCGGATCGTGTGGAGGTCCTGCGTGGTGCAGCCTCTTTGATGTACGGATCTGATGCTATTGGCGGTGTAATCAATGTGCTTGAACCAAATGTTCCTACAGCTGGGCAAATTAAAGGTGAAGTATTGAGCAGCTACTCCACCAACAACGGACTAACCAATAGTTCGGTTATGCTTACCGGTAATGAAAATGGTTTCGTATGGCGTGGGCGTGGTTCTTATCAAAATGCCTATTCTTATAATACGCCGGCAGGCCGATATGGCAATAGTGGTTTTAATACCAGTAATTTCAGCGGTATGCTCGGGCTAAACAAGCAATGGGGCTACTCTCATCTGAATTTTTCGTACCTAAAAAATAATATCGGCTTTTACGATGCCGAACCTGGTGACCCGCTTTACATAAACTCAAAAAGCCGGACCTTAGATTTCCCCAAGCAGGACATCCGCCATTACAAACTGGCCCTCAACAATAACTTTATCATCGGTTCCGGTAGTTTAAAACTTGATCTGGGCTATCAAAAAAATCAACGTCGGGAGCTTGAAGAAGCAACACCTTCCTTATTCTTTGACCTGAATACGTATTCACTTGACGCAAAATATTCGTTGAGTGAAAAAAATGGCTGGCAACATGTATTTGGCATTAGTGCTAGCCAGGAACACAGTTTAAATAAAGGCGTTGAATTCTTAATTCCGGCCTATGATCAGTTGGAATTGGGTGCTTTTGGCTATGCAAAGAAAACCTGGGGCGAAAATACCTTTAACGTTGGATTACGCTATGACTACGTCAATAACAAAGGCAAGCAGCTCTTTATTGAAGACGAAGAACAGTTCGCTGGTTTTAAAAATAGCTTCAGCAATGTTAGCGGAGCGCTTGGATATACCCATATTTTCAGCGAAGACCTCAATTTCAAAGCGAATGCCGGTTCGGCTTTTAGAGCGCCTAATCCGGCAGAATTAGGTTCCAACGGGGTACACGAAGGAACGTACCGCTATGAAGTTGGTAATGAAAACCTGAAACCTGAACGAAGTTACCAAGCGGATGCAACCCTCGAGTTTGGGCATAGCATCGTTACTGGAAGTATCGGAATCTATGAAAACTATATCCACAATTTTATCTATGCCTCAACAACAAAAGGCGACACGAAAACCGTTGTGAGTGAAGATGGCGATTCGCATACCTACGACGTATATCGCTATGGCCAGGTAAACGCCAATCTTTACGGTGTCGAAGGAAGCCTGAATTTTCATTTGTTAAACTGGATACATCTGGATAATACATTTAGCTATACCCATGCACAGAACAATACCTTTAGCAGACCCTTGGCATTGATTCCAGCTGGTGTTGTACACAATACACTGCGTCTTGAGCCCAAGATTAGCGGCCTGAACGCTTTCTACGTTTCTGTGGGGCTGGACAATTATTTCAAACAGAACCGCATTGATGAAACGTTCGAGACTCCAGCGGACTCCTACACTTTATTGAATGCAGGAATGGGAACGACATTACATCTCGGATCGCAACAGCTCAAAGTATTTGCAGCAGCTTCAAACTTGACCAACAAACGTTATTATGATGCATTGAGCCGATTGCGCCCAGGACGTCTTTCACAGGAAGACACGAGCTTTGGTGTCTACAATATGGGGCGGAACATCACCTTCGGGGTGTATCTACCATTGCGTATAAAGTAAATTAATCGTGATAATAAATGATCGTGAAACGGATTAAGAATTAGTCCATAATAAAAATAGAAAAGCGGGATCTTCAATATCCCGCTTTTCTATTTTATACTTATTTGGGGTCATCTGCTGTTGCTTCCCTTGCCAAGGCCACTTCGTCGGGCATGGCTTCCAAGGAGGAATCCAACGCAAACAAGGACTCATCTGAAGCTCGGTCACCACCAGCGATTTTCAGTTTATCAATCAATTCCAATGCTAACTTCTCTTCCTCGATCTGTTCCTTAACAAACCACTGTGCAAAGTTCCATGTTGCCCAGTCCTTCTCAGCCAACGCTAAATTGACAATGTTATAGATCGCTTCGGTATTATCGACTTCGTGCTTAAAAACGCGATTAAAGCATTCGGTCAGCGATTGCGGATCCGCGGGCGGCGCTGCAATAGCCTGTATTCTGGGGCGGCCACCTCTTTCCAGAATATAACCCATAATTTTAGTCATGTGATTTCGCTCTTCCTGGGCATGTCTATACAGAAAATTGGCGATTCCGCCATAACCCTGATCATCTGCCCATACCCCCAACGCCAAATAAATCTGTGCAGCTTCAGCCTCTTTTGTCATCTGACTGATTAAAATTTCCTGCATTTCCTTTGACAATCGATTCGTTTCCATAATATTCATTTTGATTTAGGAAAAGAACAGTTTCAGTGCTTATTTCGTTTGAAATTTATCGAGGAAAAACTATCAAAACTCACCCCTCGAAATGAAAATGGATCTCATTTGTGACAGGCATATTCAGACCGTTACATTCCAACAAGTACATTTCAACCGGCACAAATCAATAGTTACAAAATCAATAGGTAGAAAATTAATAAGCATAGAAAAAGGGAATACCATTGGCATTCCCTTTTTCTATGCTTTTATAGCGATACTATTTCAAGTTATCTCTATATACTTTCGCTTTTTTGATTTCTGTTTGGATATCTTTTTTCGATGCATCAAAGCTCAGCACTTTTTCGTAATCCTTGATTGCATTGTTATAAGCGTCAGTTGCCATTGCCTTATTGTAGTTAGGGGTACCCTCTGTTCCGATCAAGATACCTAAATCACGATTAGCGATCGCTCTATTTTGATAGAATTTCGAATCGGTAGGCGTAATGGCAATTGCTTTTGAATAATCTTCAATAGCTACTTTCAACAACTGTTCTTTATTCGCAACAGATGTTTTGTTCGTTGATTGAACAGCCAGATTGTTTGTTGCTTTCGCTTTGAAGTATAGCGCATTGGCATTTTTCCCGTTTAATGCAACTACTTTTCCAAAAGTTTCAGCTGATTTTTTATAGTCACCATTTTGAAATTGAGAATATCCCAACATATATAATACGTCCGGATCTTTCCCTTCCTGAGGGAGGGCTTTAGTCAAGTATGACTCTGCATTCTTGAAATCACCATCCAAAAGAGCTTTCTGCCCCATTCTCACATTAGCGTTGCTATGCTCAGCCTGTTTTGGTTGTTGTGCATTCGCGCTAAAAGCAACTAAAGCAAAAACCCCAGTAAACAAACCCAATTTAAATGATTTTAAATTCATATCTAAATAGTTACGTTTTTATATTCACTCTTTAATGATCACTTGTGATCGTTTCTACATCTGTAAAAAAGCATCCGATTGATTTCTTTAAACTTAAAAACTGCCATCGGCGCCCTTTCACATTCCAATATTACAATTATTATGCCTATTTCTCCAACAAATGGCAGATAAATTTTATTTAACCTGCCTTTTTTTCCTATTCTAGAAAATAGATTTGTAATTTTGCTCACTTTTAGCAATTGGCACTTCCCTTGCAATATAGGGGAAACAACAATAGAAGCTTAAAATTTGAAAGTCAGCCGTCAACATGTCAGCGACTGCCAAATACACAAAATAAATACTATGAGCAAATTCGAAACTTTTGATTTCAGTCAAGCAATTCCAATCGTTGCAGAGGATACCGAATTCTTCCCCCTACTTACACAAGAGGATGAAGATAATATGGCGAATGCTGAAATTCCAGAAGCATTGTCTATTTTGCCTTTACGTAATACCGTATTATTCCCCGGTGTTGTCATTCCGATTACCGTAGGTCGAGATAAGTCCATCAAATTGGTCAAAGAGGCCTATAAAGGCAGTAAGACTATCGGTGTTGTCTCTCAAAAGGATATGACAGTAGAGGACCCAGGATTTGAAGAACTAAATAAAGTGGGCACGGTAGCTCATATCATTAAAGTGCTCCAAATGCCGGATGGTAATACCACCGTCATCATCCAGGGAAAACAGCGGTTCAACTTGTTGGAGATTGTGGAAACCGAGCCTTATTTAAAGGCTCGTGTGGAGAAATTCAACGAGGCAAAGCCGAAGATGACCAAGCACTTCAAAGCGACCATTTCCACTTTAAAAGAAATGGCGCTGCAGATCATCCAACTGTCGCCAAACTTACCTAGTGAAGCTGGTATCGCTATCAAAAATATTGAAAGCCCTTCTTTTCTGATCAACTTTATTTCGTCGAATATCAATGTCGAAATGACAAAGAAACAGGAGCTGCTTCAAATACCTAAAGTAGAGAATCGTGCCAAACTTTTATTGGAGCTGTTGACGACAGAAATCCAGATGCTGGAACTAAAACACCAGATCCAAAATAAAGTACGTGTCGACCTTGACAAGCAACAACGTGATTATTTCTTGAACCAACAGCTCAAAACAATCCAGGAAGAGCTGGGTGGAAACACCCCCGATCTTGAGCTGGAAGAGCTTAAAAAACGGGGTAAGAAAAAGAAATGGAGTGTTGATGTCGAAAAACATTTCACAAAAGAACTCGAAAAGCTATCGCGTATCAATCCTGCGGCTGCAGATTATTCGGTACAGCTCAATTACCTTGAGCTACTACTTGATCTACCCTGGAATGAAACAACAAAAGACAATTTTGATTTAAACAAAGCACAAAAAGTGCTCGATAAAGATCATTATGGGCTTGAGAAAGTAAAAAAACGTATCATTGAATATCTTGCGGTATTGAAATTAAAAAATGATATGAAAGCACCTATTCTTTGTTTAGTAGGCCCTCCGGGAGTCGGTAAAACCTCTTTGGGAAGATCTATTGCCAAAGCATTGGGGCGTAAATATACCCGTATGGCCTTGGGTGGTGTACGCGATGAAGCAGAAATCAGAGGACACCGTAAAACTTATATCGGCGCAATGCCGGGCCGTATCATACAGTCACTGAAAAAAGCAGGAGCAGCAAATCCGGTTTTTATTTTGGACGAAATCGATAAAATGAGCGCGGACTTCAAAGGAGATCCTTCGTCGGCCTTATTGGAAGTATTGGATCCGGAACAAAACACACATTTCTATGATCATTATGTCGAAATGGAGTTTGACCTTTCCAAAGTAATGTTTATTGCGACCGCCAATTCCTTGAGTTCTATTCAACCTGCGTTATTGGATCGGATGGAAATTATCGAAGTGAATGGTTATACCATCGAAGAGAAAATCGAAATCGCGAAAAAGCACCTTTTGCCAAAACAACGCGAAATGCATGGAATGGCAGCCAAAGATGTGTCGTTAAAAGCTAAGATCATCGAACAGATTATCGAGGATTACACACGTGAATCTGGTGTCCGCGGATTAGAAAAAAAGATCGGCTCCGTGGTACGTGGTATTGCAACACGCATTGTCATGGAAAAGGATTATAGTCCGAGTATCAACGAACAGGATCTGCTCGATATTTTGGGTGCTCCAATATTTGATAAGGACATCTACGAAAATAACAATGTTGCCGGTGTTGTAACGGGTCTGGCCTGGACTTCCGTAGGTGGCGATATCTTATTTATAGAATCTTCTCTGAGCCCCGGAAAAGGACGTTTGAGCCTGACAGGTAATTTGGGTGATGTCATGAAAGAATCTGCGTCGATTGCACTAGCCTACCTGAAAGCCCACGCTTCGGATTTCGGCATTAACTATCGCGTTTTTGACCATTGGGATATCCATATTCACGTTCCTGCGGGCGCCATTCCAAAAGATGGTCCCTCAGCTGGCATAACAATGCTTACCGCACTGACATCGCTATTTACCCAACGTAAAGTGAAGGAAAAATTAGCCATGACAGGTGAAATTACCTTACGTGGTAAAGTATTGCCTGTTGGCGGTATTAAGGAGAAAATCCTTGCTGCAAAACGTGCGAACATCAAAGATATTATCCTTTGTAAATCCAATGAAAAAGACATCTTGGAAATCAAGGAAGATTATATCAAAGACATGCAATTCCACTATGTGACCGAAATGTCGCAGGTGATCAAACTCGCGCTATTGGAAGAAAAAGTAACTGGTGCCATCGATCTGGCTCAAGATATAGAAAATACCAAAAAAGAGAATTAATAGATACCCGAAAGGTTTTGAATAGAAAGGGATTGTCCAAATGGACTGCCCCCAAAAGATTGGACAAATTTAGTTAATTAGATTTGTAATAATGAGCTCGATATTCTGTCGGGCTCATTCCATTTAAATTTAGTTTTATCCGTTGGTTATTGTAATAGGAGATATAATCTTCTGTTTCGCTCACAAAACCTGATCAGCTATTCTTAAACAGTTTGAGCTGATTTCCAAACACTTTCTTTGTTGGAGCCAAGCTTCTTTTATCATAGCTTTGATTGCAGAAATCATCGTTTAGAACCTAACTTTTCATGTAGGAGCTCCTCGTCCAGACTATCTTCATATTTTGAAATCACCAGCGTTGCCGCTGAATTTCCGATCAAATTGGTTATCGCTCTTGCTTCACTCATAAAACGATCCACACCAAAGATCAAAGCGACAGATTCTACCGGTACATGGCCAACTACAGGCAAAGTCGCGGCAAGGGTAACGAAACCACTTCCTGTTACGCCCGCAGCCCCTTTGGAGGTCAATAGCAAGACCAGCAATAAGGTAATTTCCTGCTCCAGGCTGAGATGCATATTGAGGGCCTGCGAAATAAAGACCGCCGCCATAGTCAGATAGATACTTGTCCCATCGAGATTGAAAGAATAACCCGTGGGGATAACTAAGCCCACAACAGGCTTGGCACAGCCCGCATCTTCCATCTTCTGCATAATGCCCGGCAAAGCCGACTCAGAAGAGGAGGTCCCCAAAACGATTAAAATCTCTTCTTTGATATATTTTAAAAACTTAAAAACGTTCACCTTGAGATAAAAATACAATACCGCCCCAATCACAATGATCACGAAGATAATACAGGTCAGGTAGAAGCTCAACATCAGCATACCGAGTTTAGATAAGGCCTGGATTCCAAACTTACCGATCGTAAAACCCATTGCTCCCATTGCCCCGATTGGAGCCAGATACATGATCATTTTGATAATGGAGAAGAGAACCTTCAGAAAAGATTGCAATACATGGAGCACAGGCTCAGATGCTTTCTGTCCTATTTTTGTCATACCGATCCCAAATAGCACTGCAAAAACGAGTACCTGCAACATGTTGTCCGACGCCACCGCAGCAATCACATTACCTGGAATAATCCCGATGATAAAATCCATAAAACCATGTGGCTCTTTGGATTCTGAAATATAATGGGATACCGAAGATACATCAAGACTAGCGGGATCGGCGTTCATTCCGGTCCCCGGTTGTATCCAATTAACAAAGACCAAACCGATAATCAGGGCAATCGTTGTCATGATCTCGAAATAGATAATGGAGGTTAAACCGATTTTCCCCACTTTTTTCGTATCCTGCATTCCCGCTATACCGATCACAATGGAGCTAAAAATCAATGGCGCAATAACCATCTTGATCAGTTTAATAAAAGCATCTCCTAGTGGTTTTAGCTTAACAGCAAAGTCTGGGTAATAGATACCACAGATAATCCCTACAAGTATACCCACGATGACTTGAAAATAGAGGCTCTTAAAAATGTGCTTCATGATAGATTTATTTACGGACAGCAATTCCCTTTGCTTTAATCGGTTTTTGGTTTAGGATATTGAAATTAATCGGTACGAATATAAAAAAAAAGGGATGCATAAATGCATCCCTTCCTATTATAATTTTGAACTTAGCTACTGAAATATGCTCTTACATTCTTTCCTTCAATCCAGTTCATATAAGCTTTATTGACAACCTTGTTTCCACCAGGGGTTGGGTAATCGCCAGAGAAATACCAATCACCTTTATGGTCTGGACAAGCTTTGTGTAAATTATCCAAAGTTTGATAAACTACTTCAAGCTCTGCTTTCAGGTGGTGAGGTCTTACAATACGAGCGATTTCTTCCGAAATCTCTTCATCAGTAAAAGGCGCATAAATGGCTTTGACATAATTATCGATATCATTGACATCTTGGGTCATTGATACCACACATTTTTGATAAACTTCATCGATAATATGTGCCATACCACGTTGTTTTAGGAGATTAATTGCGGCTTCGAAAGCGACAAACTCACCCATACGTGACATATCGATACCATAACAATCTGGGTAACGGATCTGAGGCGCAGATGAAACAATCACGATTTTTTTCGGATTCAAACGATCTAGGATCGTTAAAATACTTTGTTTCAATGTTGTTCCCCGAACAATCGAGTCATCAATGGCAACGATCGTATCTTCGTGATCCTTTACAATACCGTACGTTGTATCGTATACGTGCTGTACCATATCTGTACGGTCCGCATCCTGCGTAATGAAGGTACGCAGTTTAGCGTCCTTCACGTTAAGTTTTTCAAAACGAGGTTTAATACTCAAGATCTCATCCAATTCTTCATCAGAAATTTTTTCTGAGCGATTCAATAAAGTATCTTTTTGAAAATCCCGAACATAGGTATTGATACCATCCATTAAGCCATAGTATGATACTTCAGCTGTATTTGGAATAAACGAGAATACGGTATTTTTGATATTATTTTTGACAGATTCCAATACCTGAGGCACCAGTAACCTACCCAATTCTTTACGTTCTTGATAGATATCAGCATCTGATCCACGTGAGAAGTAAATACGCTCGAAAGAACAAGAACGTTGTTCTACGGGTTGTCTAAACATCTCTTGGGATACTGTACCATCTTTTTTAGCGATCAGGGCATGGCCTGGTTTAATTTCCTTCACAGCACCAATAGGAATATTGAATGCAGTTTGAATAACCGGTCTTTCCGATGCTACAACCAGGATCTCCTCATCCTGATAATAAAACGCCGGACGGATACCCGCTGGATCACGCATAACAAAAGCATCACCATGACCAAAGATACCTGCGATGGTGTAACCGCCATCCCAAGTTTTGGCCGAACGCTTCAATATTTTGGTAACATCAATATTTTTAGCAATCAGCGAGCTGATCTCAATATTAGAATGACCTTCTTTTTTGAATTGATCGAAAAGATCTTGGTTCTCATCATCTAAGAAATGGCCAATTTTTTCCAAAACGGTTACGGTGTCCGCTTTTTCCTTTGGATGTTGTCCCAACTCATATAACTGTTGCAACAATTCGTCCACATTGGTCATGTTGAAGTTACCCGCTACCACCAAATTACGAGACATCCAATTGTTTTGTCTTAAAAATGGGTGACAGCTTTCAATACTGTTCTTTCCATGCGTTCCATAGCGCAAATGTCCTAAAAGTACTTCTCCCGTAAAACTTACGTTATCTTTTAACCATTGCGTATCTTTTGACTCCTCCGGAAATGCTTTCTGAACAGAAGCAAATTTTTTCTGTACATATTCGAATATGTCTGCCACAGCAGTTGAGCCCATTGCTCTGTAACGCGAAATGTAACGATTTCCAGGTTTTACATCAAATTTAATGGTTGCAATTCCAGCCCCGTCTTGTCCACGGTTATGCTGTTTTTCCATTAATAGGTACAATTTGTTGATGCCATAAAATGGCGTACCATATTTTTCCTGATAATAAGATAAGGGTTTTAACAGGCGAATTAGTGCGATTCCGCACTCGTGTTTAATAGCGTCGCTCATATCTTGATTTGATGTCGCAAAAATAAGAATTATTTAGCACTTAGCGATCGCCCCGCTCACTTTTTCAGCAATAAAATTACAGTGAATAGACAGAGGCTCTTTTGAATAGCTCCTTAAGGCCTATTGGGCGATAAAAACAGGGACTTTCACCGCATGTCGCAGCTTGTTAACTGTCTCACCGAAAACAAAATCCTTCACACCACTGTGCCCATGGCTTCCAACAACCAGTAGATCGGCGCCGTATTTTTCACATACTTCTGCAATACTCTTGATCCGGTTATTGTATCCCAGTTCATATTCAGTTTGATGTCCTTGCGACAATAGAAAATCAGCATACAATTTCAGTCGTTCCAAATCCTGACGCGATTCGTAATCATCTGTCGAATCCCCTGTATATTTCACCGATGCACTCTCGACGATATGTACAACGACAAAGGTCGTGTCGTCATGCGACAGCTGTAAAGCATATTGGATTACTTTCTGATCTGAATTTGAGAAATCCAACGCAATCACAACTTTCTTAAAAGAGCCCTTATGTTCAAAATGCAATGCCTCAAATGGTGGGTGAACCTCCAGCTCCGTTGGTTTCGATTTGAGTAAAATGGGGTATAATACGGTCATCATCAATAAGGCAAACAAACCCACAGCGCCCGTCACCAATAATACCGTTACCACAATATTATCGACTTCACCAATCCAGCCGACCACTTCGTCGTAGACCAATTTAAAATTCAGAACAGCGATAATGGCCGCTATCAGCCAGGCCGCAATTTTTGTTAGCGGTTTAATGGCAAAAGAACCCATCTTGACTTTATCGCTCACAAAATGGATCAACGGAATGACGGCAAAAGCGAGCTGCATACTCAAGATCACCTGACTAAAGATCAGCAGCTGTCCAACGCGACCTTCACCCGAAATAAGTATCACCAATACAGCCGGGATAATCGCCAAAAGTCGGGTTATAATCCTTCGCAAAGTCGGACTAATCCGCAATCGAAGGTATCCCTCCATCACGATCTGGCCGGCTAGGGTTCCCGTCACCGTTGAGCTCTGTCCGGCAAGAATCAAGGCAACAGCAAATAATTTTGAGGCCCATTCCGTTCCAAGAAGGTTACCCAATAGGTGATAAGCATCTTCAAGTTCGGCAACGTCATGCATACCGTTTTTGTGAAAAACAGAGGATGCAAGAATCAATATTGCAGCATTTACCAAAAAGGCCAGGTTCAAAGCAATGGCACTATCCCAGAAGTTATACTTGAGCGATTTTCGGATCGAAACCTCATTCCGGTCAATCTTCCGTGTCTGCACAAGAGCCGAGTGCAAATATAGATTATGTGGCATGACGGTTGCACCTATAATGCCTATAGCAATATATAGTGCGGCACTATTCGGGATACTGGGTATAAATCCAGTGGCTACCTCTGCAAAATCCGGTTTCGCCAAAAACATTTCTACCATGAAACACATGCCGATAAGCGCGATCAGTCCAATGATAAAAAGTTCCATTTTCCGCATCCCCAGCTTCTGAAGATAGAGCAATAAGAAGGTATCTGCAAAACTGATCATTACTCCCCAGAGCAGATCAATACCGAAAAGGAGGTTAAGACCGATTGCCATCCCCAAAACCTCCGCCAGGTCACAGGCCGCAATCGCAATTTCAGCAAGCACATAGAGCACAAAATTCATCCGTTTAGGATAGGTCTCCCTGTTACACTGCGCAAGGTCTTTACCGCGTACAATACCTAAACGGGCACATAAATTCTGTAGCACAAGTGCCATGATATTACTCATCAACAGCACCCAAATCAGGGTATAGCCAAATTGGCTTCCTCCGGCAAGATCGGTAGCCCAGTTACCTGGATCCATATACCCCACACTAATGAGATAAGCTGGACCAAAGAAACTAAGTATCTTCTTAAATTTGGATTTACCTTGATTGACATCTACACTTTCATGGATATCAGATAGGGATTTATGATGAGATTCGTCGTAATGCATAAAGTACTATAAGTGCAATATCGTCTATTGTCAGCCTTAAAGATAAAAAGCTTTACATTATTAGGCAATTAAACCGCGATATTATTAGAATTTAAATGCCAGCTGGCCAGAATTTTCCTTCGATTGGTTGCCAAACTGTATAAAATCGATGATCTCATATTGACCTAAATCAGGTTTAAACTGCCGCACATGAACGCCCTTGCACATAAAGCTCAGGTCGACAGACCGCAACTGTTCTTTTGCAATTTCAAGCTGTTCGGGCTCCAGACGTCGTCCAATCGAAATATGGGGTTCGTCGCTAATCTCAATCAAATCAAATTCCGATAAAGTTTGAACAACCTTCCGCGCCCGGTCTTTGAGATAACTGCGGGCATGTACTGTCGGTGCAATATAGAAAGCACCACCGGCAAATGATGAAAAATGATCAAAATAAACATACTGACTCCGCTCATAAACCAAAGTCTCCTGCAAAGCCTCAATAGCCATTGTCAGTTTACTCCCGTCTGCTTCAAAAGCACATATCGTTACATGGGCTTTGGAATTGCAACTGGGGTACCAGCCTTTGTTTTTGTCGGGAAACAGCTCGGCTAACGATGCACGTAGTCGCCGCTTCAAGCCATCTACCAAGACAATACCAGCTTCATCAGGCTGAAAAACAAACGAATATTTATTGACACTACCCTCCATAACAAAAATCAGTTTCCGATCAGTAGGTAAGATAACAAATACCACGGAGATAACAAAACCAAAACCGAGCAGCAAGCCAAGGAGACGCTACCACCCGATACCATAATCCTCCCCGTTGTTGCTGCTGCCGCCCCAAAGCGTATGGTGCTGCTGGTCGAAATAAATCGCATTTATAGGGCCGCTGGTACGATCACCGAGCTGTATACTATACCCCATTTTCTTTAATTGTTCAATAATTGCTGGTGCTGTATTTTTATCCAATAAAAGGCTACCTGAGCGCGGCTTTCGATCGTCGGTCTTCGTTCCTCCCAGCGATAGCCAAAGCTGGTTACTGTTGATATTGGCCGCCTCGCTGGCTTGTTGTGGCGTCATACTAAACTCGACCATATTCAAGAAAAACTGCAATAGGTTTTGATCCTGTGTATCTCCGCCCTGCACGGCAAAAGAAAGGTAAGGTTTTCCGTTTTTTAAAGCCATCGAAGGCGTAAGCGTTACACGCGGTCTTTTGCCCGGCTCGACCACATTGAACGGGTTAATCAATGAATCTAAGACAAAACTCTGTAAGCGCTGACTCATGCCTACCCCGGTATTTCCGGCAATACAGGCAGGGAGCCAACCACCACTCGGTGTGATCGAAACAACCCAACCTTCTTCATCCGCAGCTTCAACGCTTGTTGTTCCCCGTAATAAACGGTCGACATAAGCACTATCCACGGTTAAAGATGCCAAAAGAGCTGTTTTTGGCAATTCCGTTAGCGACGAACTTGTGCGTGCATCATGTTTAGGCACAAAATCATTTTTCAGCTCCGTATGTGGCGTAAACTCCTTCTTACGCTGCTCCAGTAACGAAAGATACGGATTCTGCTTACCTTCGTAGGGATAAGGGTCTCCCGGAAGTACATTCGGGTTATTTTGCGTAAGATCAATGGTTGCGGCCCTCGACTTGGCATAGGACTCATGTAAAAGACCTTGAATAGGTGTCTTAGGTTTACCGTAAGGATCACCGTAATAAAAATCCCGATCAGCAAAGGCCAAATTCATAACCTGATAGAGTGTATGAATATAAGAAGCAGAATTATAACCCATTGCCTTTAGATCAAAGTTTTTCAGCAACTGCAAACTCTGTAGCATGGCTGGTCCCTGTGTCCATTCTTGTAATTTATATACGTCAACGCCCTTATAATTGACATGCAATGGTTCCTCCTCAATGGGTTTCCAATTGGCTAAGTCTGCTTTCGTGATTAAGCCACCTTGCTCCTTACTGCCACGGACAAATTCATCTGCAATATCGCCGGTATAAAACCGGTCATAAGCAGCCATGATTGCAGCTTTCCGGTCTTTTCCCGCCGCAAGAGCCTGCTTTTCGGCTTCTACCAATTTGGACAGGGTCTTATGCAGATCCTGCTGCACGAAAACCTCTCCCGCCTCGGGCGCTTCCCAGGATTTACCTTCATGTACTAAAAATACCTTTTTACTGTACGGCCATGCTTTAATGCGCTCTTTGCCACGTTCAATACTCGTTGCAGTTTGCGCGTCAATTGGGTACCCTGCAGCCATTTCAAGAGCAGGAGCTAATACTTCTGCCAGACTTTTCGTTCCATAATGCGCCAACATATAGCACAATCCGCCGGGTGTACCCGGTGTGACAGCAGCAAGAGGACCATATTCTGGTGGAAATTCGTAGCCCTTTGATCTAAAAAAATCGACTGTCGCTCCACTGGGTGCTACCCCCAAGGCATTTATCGCAATGACCTTCTTTAGTTTCGGATGATAAATTAACGCTTGCGTCTCTCCGCCCCAACTCAGTACATCCCACATCGTACAGGTTGCTGCGAGCATTGCACAAGCAGCGTCCACCGCATTTCCGCCTTGTTGGAATAGCTGGGCACCGGCTGTTGCCGCCAAGGGTTTGCCCGTAATAGCCATCCAATGTTTTCCATGTAAGGGTGGTTTCTGTGTGCGCTGAGCAGAGCTCAGCATTGGCATACCGGTAATAAGCAATCCAAACAGCGTCGTCAATAGCAAGGGGGATCTTCTTTTCATAGCAGCAATCTTTCGTTAAGTAATCTTTCGTTAAGCAAAGGTTTTAGTAAAACCAAGATAGGTATTTTTAAAACAAACAAAAAACTCCCATCAACCGAGGTTGATGGGAGTTTTTAAAATCTTATTTGCTATTGGATTACCAATAAATAGAATATAATGCTGTAACCAATAGCGCTACGATCAATGCAATGACCAAAAACGCCCGGTGTGGTTTAAACATCGTGGTATCAACTTCCAATCCAGCTGGCACAACACCACGCTTATTGTCGATGATACTGATGAGAATCATACCGATAATACAGATCACGAATACAAATCCCATTCTATCCAAAAATGGAATTTCGTAGATTCCTGTTGTTGGATTTGGAACGGAGAAACCTGTCGATGACAAGAATGACAAATCGACCCAATCCGGCAATTTCTTGAAGATGATGGAGAAAATAAAACCACCAATTGTTGCAAACAACGCCGCATTTGAAGTTGCTTTCTTCCAGAAGAATCCTAAAATGAACATCGCAAAAATACCAGGAGATACAAAACCCGTATATTCCTGAATATATTGGAATCCACCTTTTTTATCGATACCCAAATGTGGCGCAATCAGCACACCCAAGATCATGGCAACCACAACAGTTAGCTTGCCGATATTGACCAATTTCTTATCCGATGCTTCTGTATTGAATACTTTTTTATAAATATCCAAGGAGAAGATTGTTGCAATACTGTTTGCTTTACCTGCCAAAGAAGCGACCACTGCAGCTGTCAATGCTGCAAACGATAAGCCTTTTAAACCTGCTGGCAATAAATTCAACAAAACTGGATAAGCGTGGTCAGGGTTCACCTCACCATGTTGCATCATTTCATTTTGGAACAAGCCATCTTTCCACATGACATAGGCTGCAATACCCGGCAACACGACAATGATAGGCATTAATAACTTCAGAAATGCAGCAAACAAGATACCGTTTCTTGCGGTTTTCAAATCTGCTCCAAGCGCGCGTTGCGTGATGTATTGATTACATCCCCAGTAATTCAAATTAACGATCCACATACCGCCAATCAATACGGTTAGCCCCGGTAAATCGAGATAGTTCTCATTTTTACGATCCAGAATCATATGAAAGTGGTCGGAAGCTTTTTCTGTCATCAAGTGATAGCCTTCCAATATTCCTGATCCACCATAGTGCTCTGAAACGAGATTCAAGGCTAGGTAAGTGGTCGCCAAACCACCCAATACCAAAAAGAAAACCTGAATAATATCTGTATAGCCGATTACTTTCATACCACCTAAGGTAATGATCACAGCAAAAATCGCTATGGCATACATACAGGCCTCCAGACTGATACCGGAAATACTACTTACCGCAATGGCTCCCAAATAGAGGATGGATGTCAAATTGACGACAACATACAACAGCAACCAGAAAACGGCCATGATCATCGCAACAGTTCCATTATATCGTTTATGGAGAAACTGTGGCATCGTAAAGATCTTGTTCTTTAAGTATACCGGGATAAAAAATACCGCAACAACAATCAGTGTAATGGCAGCCATCCACTCGTAAGTCGCGATAGCCAATCCCATCTTAAATCCGGAACCGCTCATACCGATAAATTGCTCGGCCGAAATATTGGATGCAATAAGTGAAGCTCCGATAGCCCACCAGGTCAATGACCCCTCAGCCAAAAAATAGTCTTTGGAACCTACAGATTCAGATTTCTTGCGATAGTACACCCATAATCCGTAACCTGCCACAATAACAAAGTATATCAGGAAAACGATGTAATCTTTTGTGCTTAAATAATTATTCATGTATTGGTAATTGGTTTAATTTGATCGCCTAATATAGAAATATTTTTAGAACTATATATATCTATTGACCAAATTTTCTAAATACTCCTGCTTACCGCTAATCGTTTTTGGTTCTCCTAATTCCACAGCTAAATCCCTTAAGTTCTCCAGGGTCAGTGTCCGTTCTTCAAATGACGCACCATGGCCTGTATCAAAAGAAGCATAACGGTCGGCCCGTATTTTTTTGTAATCCGAGTCCTGCAGGATACGCTCTGCAGTAATAAGCGCGCGTGCAAAAAGATCCATACCACCGATATGTGCATAAAACAAATCTTCAGGATCTGTCGAGTTGCGGCGTATTTTGGCATCAAAATTCACACCTCCACCTTGGAATCCACCACCTTCTAAAATAATCAACATGGCTTCGGTCAATTCATTGATATCATTCGGAAATTGATCCGTATCCCATCCATTTTGATAATCACCACGGTTAGCATCAATGGAGCCCAATTTACCTGCATCTACAGCAACCTGTAGCTCATGCTGGAACGTATGTCCGGCCAATGTCGCATGGTTTACCTCTAAATTTAATTTAAAATCTTCCAAAAGATTATACTGACGCAGGAAGCCCAGCACGGTAGCCGCATCATAATCGTATTGATGTTTTGTAGGCTCACATGGTTTCGGCTCGATAAAGAAAGTTCCTTTAAAACCATTTTTGCGGGCATAATCCTTGGCCATATGTAAAAACTGTGCAAGATGTTCCTGCTCACGCTTCATATTGGTATTTAAAAGGCTCATATACCCCTCTCTTCCACCCCAGAAAACATAATTTTCACCACCAAGAGCAATCGTTGCGTCCAAGGCTGCCTTGACCTGTGCGCCACCGTGTGCAAGAACATGAAAATCAGGGTTAGTTGCAGCTCCATTCATATAGCGTTTATGGCTAAAAAGGTTGGCTGTTCCCCAAAGCAATTTTATACCGCTTTCCTGTTGTTTTTCCTTCGCATAATCAACGATAGTTGACAGACGTTTTTCATTTTCAACTACATTATCCGAATAATCAACTAAGTCTACATCATGAAAGCAATAATAGGGGATATTTATTTTACTGATAAATTCGAATGCTGCATCCATTTTATCTTTTGCCCTCGTGATTACGTCGTTGCTTTCATCCCATGGAAATTGATGTGTCGGTCCGCCAAATGGATCAGATCCGTTACCGTTGAAAGAATGCCAGTATGAACAGGCAAATTTAAAATACTCTTCCATGGTCTTGCCACCAACAATTTGTTTTGGATTATAATAACGGAAAGCCAATGGATTTGTGCTGTCTTTTCCTTCGAATTGAATTTGGCCAACGCCTTTGAAAAATTCCTTTTTCCCTTTGATAATATTCATCTTATTTGTTATTTATTTGTTTGTTTAATAATTCCTTCCATTGCTGATAGTGCTCCTCATATTGCGCTACAAATTGAGGTTCCACTGTATACACAGGTTTCAAAGAACGAAAAGCTTCTGTAAAATCGGCATAATACCCACTTCCTATACCTGCTCCAAGAGCGGCACCAATACTGCCATCATGATTAAAGATTTCTACAGGAACGTCAGTGGCCCCCACAAATGACTCCCTGAAAACGGAGCTCAAGAATAAATTCGCATAACCTGCACGAATCATATTTGGATGCAGATTATTTTCGCGCATGATATCCAAACCATAGCGAAAAGCAAATGCAATACCTTCCTGTATAGCACGCAGCATATCGCTTGTCTCATGCCTATTCAAATCTATCGCTGAAATTGAAGCCCCAACGGTCTGGTTGTTGAGCATCCGTTCGGCACCGTTGCCAAATGGGATAACCTGCAATCCTTTGCTACCGATAGGAGATGCGCCAGCCATCGCATTAATCTGCTCATAAGACAGATCGTGGCCCAACAAACGTCTCCCCCAGCTATTCATAATGCCTGTTCCATTGATACAGAGCAGTACACCTGTCCTGATATCATTCTCCTGATAATTCACATGGGCAAATGTATTTACGCGCGATTCGCGGTCGGCGATCAGTTTGTCACTGACGCCATAGATCACCCCTGAAGTGCCAGCCGTCGCAGCAACTTCGCCAGGCTGAAGGACATTCAGCGAAAGTGCATTGTTGGGCTGGTCGCCGGCTTTATAATTGATGGTCACGGCACCGGACAGTCCAAGTTCTTCAGCAACAGCGGCTTTAATTTGGCCATGCGTTGAAAACACAGGTAAGATCTCAGGAATAAGATGATCATCAAAACCATAATAGTCCATAATCGTACGCGACAATACATTGTCCTTGAAATCCCAGAATATCCCCTCAGACAAGGCCGAGATGGAAGTCGTCACCTGCCCCGAAAGTTTCATGGCGATGAAATCCCCCGGCAACATGATCTTATCTATTTTTTCATAAATTTCCGGCTCGTTTGCTTTTACCCAGGCCAACTTTGACGCTGTAAAATTACCCGGTGAATTCAGATGATGACTCAGATTAAAAGATCTTCCGATTTCTTCAAAAGCGGTATTTCCCAATTCAACAGCCCTGCTGTCGCACCAGATAATGGCATTTCGCAACACATGCTGATCTTTATCGACCACGACTAAACCGTGCATCTGGTAGGCAATGCCAATGGCCGAAATTGCTTTGGGGTCATACAGGCCAAGCCTGTTTGCCTTCAACAGAGCCTGTTTAAAGTAGTCCCACCAATCGAGCGGGTTCTGTTCAGCCCAATTGGGCTCCAACGTAATGATGGGAGCTTCTACGTCCGGATATTGCACTGAGCAAACCTTACGTTGTGAAGATGCCTCAACAATCGAAACTTTTACGGAAGAAGTACCTACGTCTATACCTAATAAATACATGGTAATCAATTCTAATTGGTTATAAAAAACAACATCGGCCTTATACTGCAACCGGTTGCATAAAAGTAGGGTATGTTTCTGAATTATCAAAATATTAAATAAAATTATTTACTTTGGAGCGTGAATAAAAAAACGACAATTTATGATATAGCCCGTGCGCTTGGAGTGACAGTCTCTACCGTATCGCGCGCACTAAATAATGTGCCTACGATCAGTGAGGCGACACGAAAACTGGTGTTAGACAAAGCAAAGGAATTGAATTACAGCGTCAATAAGTTGGCCTCTTCTCTTTCCTCGGGCAAGTCCAATACCATCGGTGTCATTGTTCCTACCATGCAAATTCATTTTTTTGCAGAAGCCGTGCATAGCATTGAAAAAGAGTTAAAAAAACACAACTACAGCCTATTGCTTTATCAATCGAATGAATCTTTTGAAGATGAAGTCAATGGCGTGAAGACTTTACTTGAAGCTCAGGTAGACGGCATCATTGCTTCGTTGTCGCTGGAGACGCAGGAAACCCAGCATTTTCAGGAAGTGATCAATCAGCGCAAATGCCTGGTTATTTTTGACCGTACCCATAAAGATATTCCTGCTCCTGTGGTCAAACTTGACGATTTTAAAGCCGGCTACCTTGCAACACAGCACCTGCTCGAACAGGGTTACAAAAACATTGCCTTTATCACAACGGACAAAGAAATCGCTATTTTCCAGGATCGTTTCCATGGTTTCGAAGCGGCCTTAAAAGATGCGAAGATTTCCCCGCAGGAAGACTTTATCATTCGTGGCGACTTATCCATTGAAGCCGGCATCAAAGGAACCGAACAGATTCTAAAATCTGTAATCCAACCGGACGCCTTTATTGGTGGTGATGACTTTACAGCCGTGGGAATTATACAGGCATTAAAAACTGCAAATATTGCCATTCCAGCGACAGGAGTGATCGGTTTTGCAAACCAGACCTTTTCTTCCTTTATCAGCCCTACACTATCAAGTATTGATCAACAGGCCAACAAAATGGGGGAAGAATGTGCAAAACTCTTTCTGAAAATGGTCAAACAAAAAAGTCCGTACGAAGCGATCGAACAGATTGTTCTTGACCCCATATTGATAAAAAGACAATCTACCAATAGAATAGACAAATAATCAGTACCTTTGCCTAAATTTGTTTAAATGCAAGCCCGGCAGAAATTTAGGATAATAAGCATCTGCTTATTATTTGTCATTCAGGCCCTTTTTTTAGTGGCCATCTTTGTAGAAAATACACATTCTTATATTGTATTGGCTTTTATCGGCCTATTGTCCTTACTGATCTTATACAGTTATCTTAGGTCGCCCATTCATCATCACAGGCATGAATATGAATCGATCAAAATTGCCCTTTGGGTACCTGTAGGAGCGATTGCATCCTACTATTTCAATCAGATCTTCGGTTTGGGCCCTGTATTGGGCGCTGCGCTGACAGGTACCATAGCTTCTTTCATTCCCAATATCAACAAAAATTCAACTTATCTGCCCCACCTCCCTGCAGCAATTTATTGCGGTGCATTTGTAGGAATGTCCAATGCGCAGGTAGCTCATGGATTCTCTTTTATTTTAGCAGCCAGTATCTTTACAGCGATCTTCCTGATTGTATCGAAGAGTTTATTAAATGGTGTCGGCGGTAAACTAGGCACATTGGCCTTTCTTGGGGTTTCACTGACTTACCTGCTGTTATATATTTTTAAGTAATATGGAAACATTCATTTTATACCTAGTTGGCATCATCGGGAGCACAGCGACATACTATGTCAACACCAAGTTTCACCAAGGGGCAGTGCGCTCGTCCGCAATGCTGACCTTAGTTGTCGCAGGTTTCCTTCACTTCTTCCCACAAAGTGTTTCTCCTTATCTCGCACAGTACATCCCCCCTATTTTTATAGGCGCGTCATTTATAGGCATGGTCTCAAAAAACCAGCTATCAACCTATTTCGGTTTGGCTCTAGCTGGCGTTATTTTCACGACAATTCTGCTCAATACCAGTAAATTTTTTACTGGTTATGGCGGAGCCCTCGGCACTTCCGCCTGCATTGCGCTGTTGGTCGTATTGAGCATTCCTTATTTTAAATCACCGAGAAAAATGACGGTTGGATTTCTTCAGCTCCGCAAAACAATCTTAAAAAAACAAGGAAAAGTTTCAAAAAGACGAGTAGATTTGTTTAAATAAAAAGTATAACCACATGAAATCTTTATTTCTGATTTTTATTACCCACATCTTGTTCCTGGGCCATCTGAACGCTCAACAAGCGACCATTAACCTTGTAAATCAAGAGCGAAACAGCAGCTACAGAGGCCTAAGCGTGGTCGATGATACAACGGTATGGGTAAGCGGAAGCAACGGTACCGTCGGGCTCAGCACCGATGCCGGAAAAAACTGGCAGTGGGTCAATCCAATTGGCTACGAAAAAACAGATTTTAGAGATATCGAAGCATTTGATGAGAATGAAGCCTTAATTATTTCGGCAGGTTCCCCTGCCATCATCTTAAGTACCCATGATGGCGGTCGAAGCTGGAAAGAAGTATTCACAGACAAACGACCCGAAATATTTTATGACGGTTTTGCTTTCACACCAAAAGGGCTCGGCATTGCCTTTGGCGACGCCATTCAGGGGAAAATGCCCCTATTAAAAAGCATAGATTTCGGAAAGTCCTGGAAAGATATATCCGCAAATATGCACTTTACAATTACCGAAGGAGAGGCAGGTTTTGCGGCCAGTGGAACATCCATCTATTGCGATAATAAAGGGACATACTGGATTGCCACCGGTGGAACAGCGGCCAATATCTACAGCAGCAAAGATCAGGGGGACACATGGGAACGTTACAGCTGCCCCATCATTCAGGGGAAAAATAGCACCGGCCCTTTTTCCATTGCTTTTTACTCGTCGAAAACTGGCATTGTAGTCGGTGGCGATTACAAAGAGGATAAAAACAAAGAAAAAAATAGCCTACTAACCAACGATGGCGGTAAAACATGGCTTGCACCAGAAACAGCTCCCGCTGGCTTTAAGTCGGCCGTGATATATCTTTCCAAAAAACAGCTAATCAGCACAGGTACCTCGGGTACAGATCTGTCGAATGACGGCGGGAAAAACTGGACCGCTATCGGAAAGGAAAGTTTTAATGCCGTCCAAAAGGCAAAAAAAGGTCGAGCAATATTTTTAGCGGGCGATAAAGGAAAAATAGCGAATTTAGCATTATAAGCTAAATTCGCTATTTTTTGCACCTCCGCGCACGATTACTTACAACACTAGCGCACTATTTTTTGCTCGACTAAGCGCATTTCTTTCAATGCCGACACTAGGTTTCGCCGTGCAAAAAAAAAACGAGGTTTACTCGTTTATAAACAACTACTTGCGCGACAAACGCGATTCTTCCAGATCCAGGGAATACTCGATCTCTTTAATAACATCACTGTCAAAAGCCTTACTTTCTTTGATCTTGTACAGACCGTCACGGCGTAGCGCCAAAAGTTCCAACATAATTTTATTATAGAGCCCCCTTACTGCAGAAAGCTGCGCACGGGTATCCTCCTCTTTTGCTCGTTCGGATGCATTTACGCTCCGGATGATCTGCTCTTTAACACGGGCAATTGTCTCATGTTCCAGCATTTCCTTTGCGTAATGTTTATCCAGATACGCAATAGATTCTTTGCCAAGACGTACCCGAATCTCATCGATCTGTTCTTCCATCGAAGCTTGCTCATCGACCTCTTCAATTTTTATCAATTTAATCAACAAAGGCAATGTAAGCCCCTGAAAAACAAGCGTCACTAAAATCACCACAAAGGTAATGAACAAAATCAGATTTCGGTGTGGGAAGGCCGTTCCATCATATAAAGTCAATGGTATTGCTAATGCTGATGCCAAAGAAACCACTCCGCGCATACCGGCCCAGCCAACGACCAGGGGCAATTTCCATCCTGGACTCTTTTCCTTGATGCGGACCCCTTTGAACAATATCCTGGGAACAAAAGCCGAAAGATAAACGGCGATTAATCGCAAAACAATAACAATTACACAAATCGCCAATGCATAATCAATAGCTTCCTCCATGGAGTATTCCCCCAAACCATTGATGATTACCGGAAGTTCAAGTCCAATTAAAATAAAGACAAATCCATTTAAGAGAAAGCCCACTGTCGCCCAAACCTCTTTCGTTTGGATACGCGTATGATAGTTGAGGTAATCCCCTGCCCGGAAAGAAAGAAACAATCCGCCACTAACCACGGCCAAGACCCCCGACCACTCAAAATGCTCCGCAACAATATACATCAGGTAAGGTGCAATGAGGGTTATAGGCGTTGAAATGCTCGACGACTTAGCTACATAACGTAAGAATATATAGAGGATGTGACCGATGACCAGACCAACGACAACACCCATGACCGATAACATCAGAAACTGCGTCGTCGCAGTGCTCATCACAAACTGGCCGGTAAGAATCGCAATAGATGCAAATCTAAATACTGTCAATGAAGCCGCATCATTCACCAGGCTTTCCCCTTCCAATATCGCAATTCCACGTTTAGGAATACTTACCCCTTTCAGGACAGAACTAGCAGCCACGGCATCTGGGGGAGAGATAATCCCACCCAGTAAAAAACCCAGCGCCAAGGTAAACCCCGGAATAATACTGACCGAAAAGTAGGCAATCGCCAGCGATGTGAAGAAGACCAAACCAAAGCCCATGATAAAAATAGACCGTCGCCACTTTAGAAAATTCCCCCAATTGGTATACCAGGCCGCTTCAAAAAGCAAGGGCGGCAAAAATACCATAAACACGATATCGGGATCAACACTTATGACAGGTGCCCCGGGGATCAACGAGATCACAAGTCCGCCAATAACCAACAGAATGGGGTAAGAGATCTTGAGGCGTTGACTCAGCACAAATAACATGGCCATAAAGAAAAACAGCACCATCACCAATAACAGGTTACTGTGAATTTTCTGACCTGCCTTTCCACCTACGACCGCTTTCACATCCGCATAAGGTGCCGACATGGACATGCTGTATTGACGAAGCTTCCATTCATTGTCCAGCTTAGTTAATACGCCCACGCCACGAAAAGACTTGGTATTGATCTTAAACGTTTCATCAAACCAGGCCGTCGTGCTATCGCCATTAAAACTGATATGTCGCTTGTCATAGATGTAAGTCCAGGCATTTTTTGGATTGAAATATTGATCGCTGAACTTCTCCGCATGAGCTTTATCCCACCTTTCATCATGATCAGTACCCAAAATAACTCCATCCGAAGCAATAACATTCAAAAATGGGCCATATTTTACCTCACCCGAAGTTTTTTGCCAACGATCCAGTAGCCCATTGATTTCGTCCATAGGCTGCTGGGCACTTGTCGGAAAGACAAATAAAATTAAACTAAGAAAACAATACGTACCTAAAATGATCTTTCTAATCATACTTTATAAAACTTCGTAATAACTAAGACAATCCTCTTACGATGAGATCAGTCTTAAAACAAAAAGCTGCATATGCAGCTTTTGTCTTTATTTGATTATTTCTTCAATTTCGCGGATAATCTTCTGCGCAATCTGCTCAGCAGCTTCAGGCGTAGGTCCCTCCGAGTAAATCCGAATAATCGGTTCGGTATTCGATTTACGTAAATGAACCCATTCATTTTCAAAGTCTATTTTCAATCCATCGATTGTTGAATGGTCTTCATTTTTATATTTTTCCTCCATTTTGGCCAATAGGTTGTCAATGTCCAATTCCGGAGTCAGTGTAATCTTGTTTTTTGACATAAAGTACTGCGGTAAAGAGGCGCGGTATTCGGAGGCTTTTTTACCAAGTTTAGCCAGATGTGTCAAGAAGATGGCCACCCCTACCAGCGCATCACGGCCATAGTGAGATGCAGGATAGATAACACCGCCGTTTCCTTCTCCGCCAATTACCGCATCGACTTCCTTCATCTTTGTAACCACGTTGACTTCACCAACAGCAGCGGCATAATATTCGCCACCATGTGCTTTAGTTACATCACGCAGTGCGCGTGTAGAAGATAAATTAGAAACTGTATTTCCTTTTTTATGCTGCAATAAATAATCTGCTACGGCCACTAAGGTATATTCTTCACCAAACAACTCACCATCCTCCATCATAAAGACCAATCGATCTACATCTGGATCTACAGCAATCCCTAAATCAGCTTTGTTTTCAATAACCGCAGCCGATAAATCCGTCAAGTTCTCTTTTAATGGTTCGGGATTATGCGGAAACTGACCATTCGGCTCACAATGGATTTTATAGATTGTCTGCACACCAAGCGCATCCAATAAGGCAGGTATAAATGTACCACCTGTACTATTTACGGCATCCAAAGCAACTTTAAAATTAGCGGCTTTAATCGCTTCCTTATCAACATATTCCAACGCCAATACAGCGTCTACATGTTTCTGTAAATAGGAATAGTCTTTATGAACCTGTCCTAATGCTTCAACTTCGGAAAAATCAAAGTCTAAGGATTCACCAAGGGCCAATACCTCTTGCCCTTCGGCATCTGAAATAAATTCGCCCTTTGCATTCAGTAACTTTAGCGCATTCCATTGACCTGGATTGTGTGAAGCAGTCAAAATAATACCACCAGCAGCTTTTTCCATAGGTACAGCAATCTCTACCGTCGGCGTTGTTGAAAGACCTAAATCAACCACATCAACACCGATGCTTTGCAGGGTTCCAATCACCAAATTACTTACCATCTCACCAGAAACACGCGCATCTCTTCCAACAACAATTTTTTTGATACCACTCTGCTTAACAATTATTTTGCCATAAGCAGCCGTAAACTTAACGATATCTATCGGGGTAAGTGCCTCTCCAGCACGCCCGCCTATCGTACCTCGTATTCCTGATATTGATTTAATTAAAGTCATTTCTTTTGAATTGATTAACGTGTAAATTTAGCACAATGGCAATAAAATATCGAATTAAAATTATAATTAGTGAATATTTAACGTATATTTGTTGCAACAAAGTTGTTTTTAAAAGAAACAACCGTTTGCAATGAAATTATTTTTACTTTTGAAAAGTGAGTTTTTAAAGTTTGGGAATTTCATTGTCATCAACAACATTTATGATTCAACAATTAGTACACATCGATCAAGAAATTTTTCTGGCCATTAATCAGGGCTTGAGTAACCCCGTATTTGATTGGTTATTGCCTATATTACGCAATCCATACACTTGGGCCCCCTTGTATTTATTTCTGATCATATTTTTCATAAAGACCTATGGAAAAACAGGAATTCTAATTGTTGCCATGACCTTGGTTACCTTCGGAATTTCCGATGGTATATCATCTCATTTGATCAAAAAGACTGTAAAAAGGATTAGACCATGTAACGACGTGGAGTTTAAAGAAAATGTCAACATCCGTGTGCGATGTGGCTCTGGCTTTAGCTTTACCTCCTCTCATGCGGCCAATCATTTTTCACTTGCTTTTTTCTGGATTGTACTTTTCCGGAGAAGATGGAAACATGCGCTTTGGCTTTGTATTACCTGGGCAACCCTAATTTCGGTCTCTCAAATTTATGTTGGTGTCCATTACCCGTTTGATGTCCTCTGTGGCTCAGCCTTAGGTATCCTGGTTGGATTGGCAACAGGCTACTTATTCAAACGGTTTGTGCCTAGCTTTTTTAAAACTGAACACGTATAATGAATTCAATTTTATTGATTTTAATTTTATTCATACCTGCATTTGCAAGTGGAATTGCTGTATTTTTTGTACAAAAGAAAGGAACCAGTTTCCTTAAACTCATCCTTTCTTTCAGTGGAGCCTATTTATTCTCTATTACGGTACTGCACCTCATTCCACATGTCTATCAGTCTAACAATACTTCACCTGAGGTATTGGGTATTTATGTGCTTGCTGGATTTCTTTTCCAGCTCTTTCTTGAACAGTTCTCCCAAGGGATCGAGCATGGCCATATCCATACCGATAATGATCACGACCACCACAATCATCGTTTTCCAATCGGTATTATGTTCAGTCTATGTCTTCATGCGTTTCTTGAGGGCATGCCACTTGCAGCAACACATCAGACTGAACTTGCACTAGGCATATCCATCCACCACATTCCGGCGGCATTTGCATTGGGAAGTATTTTATTGAGTACACATTTAAAGAAAAACACCATCCTTATTACACTAGCTTTATTTGCGGCAATGACTCCATTTGGTTTTTTGCTGAGCAAAGCCATCAGTGCGGGTGAAGTAGGCAATATCCAGCAATATTTTGATAAAATCATGGCCGTGGTTATTGGTATTTTCTTGCACATATCAACGACGATACTTTTTGAATCGGGCTCAATTGACCATCATAAATTCAATAAAAAGAAAATGATTGCTGTGATAGCAGGTGTTGCTATTGCACTCGGAAGTTTCTTATTTGTCGGAGAACATGATCATGGGCACGACCAGGATCAACAACCGCATGATCATGAACATCATGACCATGCGCATTAATTTCTTTAGCCGCGAAGTTTATCCAACAGTGTGTTTAAGGTAACAGCTTCTTCTTCGCTAATTCGATTAGGTAAAAGATCCTTCATCAGCATATCCTCATCTAAACTCTTAAGAATCTCGAGGCCCTTCTCAGTGATAACCAAATCAACTGCCCTTTTATCCCCCCCTGATTGACAACGTGAAACCAATTCTTTGGAAACCATACGGTCAATCATACGTGAAATGTCTGGGGTAGAGCTCAACATTCTTGATTTAATCAGATTATTGGTTGCAGGCTTCGGATATTGGCCCCTCAATATGCGCAAGACATTAAACTGTTTCAAAGTGATTCCTTCTTTGGCAGCACGCTGTTCTAGCTCATTGTTAATCCAATTGTACGTATATAGAATATTTACCGTACAACGATGCCATTCATTGCTGAATTTATTTACTTTGATTTCGTCCTCAATCTTCATTCTGGTTGATAATTAATCGTTCTTAACGGTAAAGATAGCTGTTTTTTACTAAATACATAACTATGACATTAGAATCATTCTAAATGGTAGAAATTCTGTATATTTGAAGAATTCAAAAAAACAGGCAGATGCGTAATAGAACTAGCTTAGATAAGCTAAAAAAAGGGGAAAAGGCGGTAATTATCGATTTTGATTCACACGAAATTCCAGCTAAATTTTTCGAATTGGGGTTTACTCCCGGTACTGAAGTAGAAGTGAAACATATCGCACCTTTGGACGGTCCTATATGTCTAAATATTAGTGCTAATAACGCCTTAATTGCTATCCGCAAATCAGAAGCTAAAGTCATCCTTATTGATCAGAAATAATGAATAACCCGATTATTGCACTTTTGGGTAATCCAAATGTGGGTAAAACATCTCTATTTAACCGGATTACAAAATTAAATCAGAAAGTAGGAAATTATCCCGGTATTACGGTCGAAAAACGTGAGGGGCAAGTTAAAGCCAACAACAAAGTTTATCGTATTATTGACTTACCGGGTACATATACCCTGTTCCCAAGTTCATTGGACGAAGAAGTTGTTTTCAATACTTTAGTCAATAAAGAAAGTAGTTTCAGACCAAACCTCGTCGTTGTCGTCGCCGAACCAACGAACCTAAAACGGTCTATTATTCTTTATCAACAAGCCCGGGAACTCGGTCTGCCGGCCATCTTTGTCATCAATATGATTGATGAAGCCAAAGAAAAAGGAATTACAATCGATGTTCAGAAACTTGAGCACCTATTAAATACAAAAGTATACGAAACCAATGCGCGTACGGGGCAAGGTATCGATCAGCTGATCAAAAACTTTGATGCTGTTCCGCCCATGTATATCAGCAAATTCAGTTTACCAACGGAAGCTGATGCAGCATTAGAGGAAACCAAACGTCTTTTCCCATTAGATACGGAATACCATACCTGGCAATACCTGGCCAAAGGCGAAGTATCTTTTTTATCGAAGGAAAAAAATCAGGCTATTCAGCAAATCCGTGAAAAATATCAATTGCGGGCCGAAAAGCTGCAAAAAGACGAAGCCATACTGCGTAGTAAATCCTTAGATAGCAGCCTTGCTGAAATCTATGTAAAGGATGAATCCTCGAATAAAAACAAAACCAATACGATCGATAGCATCCTGCTTCACCCAATCTTTGGTTATGTCATCTTCTTTGGCATCCTCTTTTTAATCTTCCAGGCAATTTATACCTGGTCTGGACCAGCCATGGATTTTATCGATGGTTTATTTGGTGATCTTGCAGCCTATACACAAACAGCACTTCCTGCAGGACCTCTGACCGATTTGCTCAGCAATGGTATTATCAAAGGTATTGGCGGGATTGTAATCTTCATTCCACAGATTGTTATTTTATACATCTTTATCTCGATCATGGAAGAAACGGGCTATATGAGCCGTGTTGTTTTCCTGATGGACCGCTGGCTTCGTCCCTTTGGTCTGAATGGAAAATCAGTGATTCCATTGATTTCGGGCGTAGCCTGTGCTGTTCCTGCGGTCATGTCTGCACGTAACATCGAAAATAGCAAAGAAAGACTGGTCACTATTCTGGTAACGCCTTTTATGACCTGCTCGGCACGACTCCCTATTTATATCGTTCTGATCGGACTGGTGATACCGGACACGAAATTAGGTGGATTTCAAATACAAGGTATTGTATTGTTTGTGATGTACCTGCTTGGCATATTCGCAGCTTTGCTATCCGCGATTATCCTGACCAAAGTCATCAAATCAAAACACAAATCATTTCTCATCTTTGAACTTCCCACCTATAAGACTCCGGATTGGAAAAATGTAGCCTTAAATGTTTGGGAAAAAGCATCAAGCTTTGTCTTCGGCGCAGGTAAAATTATTTTAGCCATTTCCGTTATACTCTGGGCATTAGGCAGTTTTGGTCCAAACGACAAATTTAGCCAGGCAGAAGAATATGTAACAAAAAATAACCCCAACCTGTCCGAAGCAGATTTGGAGCATGAAGTTTCATCTTATCGGCTGGAGCACTCCTTCCTTGGTTATCTTGGCATGGCTATTGAACCTGTTGTTGAACCATTGGGTTATGACTGGAAGATGGGTATAGGTCTTATTTCCTCTTTTGCTGCCCGTGAAGTATTTGTTGGCACAATGGCCACCGTGTATAGCCTTGGTGACGAAGTGGATATCGAAGATGAAGCATCTAAAACAACGGTATTAGGCAAAATGAAAAGCGAAATTAACCGGAATACCGGTTTACCAGCTTACAATTTAGCTTCCGGTGTATCCTTATTACTGTTCTATGCTTTTGCTATGCAATGTATGAGTACAATTGCGGCAGTAAAAAGGGAAACAGGCTCATGGAAATGGACTTTAATACAGCTTGGTTTTATGACAGGTTTGGCCTATTTCAGTGCCTTAATTGCTTATCAACTTTTAAAATAAAAAGCTATGGATAATTTAACAGTACAATATCTCATCGTAGGAATTCTCGTTTTGGCGGCTGTATGGTATGTCGTTAAAAATGTCCGAAAATCATTAAAGGGCAAGTCGAGCTGCTCAAAAGGCTGTGGATGCGACTGCAGCATAGAAAAAACACAAAAAACAAATTAATTTATCTTTTTGAGTAGCATTTGCAAATAAGATTTCGTTATTAGCTAGAGTGGCCAAAAATCACACTAGCTACTAGTTCATAAAGCGCCGTATTTCTAAATTACGGCGCTTTCTATTTTTTAGCCAAACATGGTTACCGCCATTGTTTATAAAAAAACAACGAAATACATTAAAAGCACAACAGAATGTGCACAAATACCTGAGTGTTTTGTTAACTTTATGCGCTTAGGGCAAAAGATGCACTGGGAGCCACGATATTCGTCGGCACATCATACAGCGGCAGCAATTTTGACCAATTTGATTCTGGTACGGAGTAAAGTCTTCATAGGTTTCCCCTGCCAAGGATCAGTCAAAACAGACTAGTAACCGTATTAACCATACACATGGAGAAACAGAACAATAAGGAAGAATTAAAAAGAGGACTTCAAAATAGACATATTCAATTAATTGCCCTGGGTGGTGCAATTGGTACAGGCTTATTTCTAGGTATTGGGAAGGCTGCCACACTAGCTGGGCCGGCAGTTATACTCGGCTATGCTTTCGCTGGAATTATTGCTTTTTTTATTATGCGCCAATTGGGCGAGATGGTCGTTGAGGAACCTGTTTCAGGAAGTTTTAGCTACTTCGCCAACAAATATTGGGGTTCTTTTGCAGGTTATGCTTCGGGCTGGAACTATTGGGTCCTGTATATCTTGGTGAGCATGGCCGAACTCACAGCAATAGGCGTTTATGTGCAGTTCTGGTGGCCTGAAATACCCCTATGGGCATCAAGTTTATTTTTCTTCTTTGCAATCAACGCCCTTAATCTTGCCTCTGTCAAAATTTATGGCGAGACGGAATTTTGGTTCTCCATTATTAAGGTTATTGCGATTATCGCAATGATTGTTTTTGGTGTATACTTACTGGTAAGCGGTACTGGAGGTGAGCAGGCAAGTCTCAGCAACCTGACTTCACATGGTGGTTTTTTCCCAAAAGGCTGGTTTAACGAAACATCGGATGGAAATTTTGAAGGTCTCCTTTCGGCCATGGCATTGATTATGTTTTCTTTCGGTGGCCTAGAGTTGGTTGGTATTACTGCTGCAGAAGCCGAACATCCCGAAAAGAACATCCCCAAAGCGACCAACCAGGTGATCTATCGGATCTTGATCTTTTATGTAGGTGCACTCGTTATTCTTTTCTCTTTGACGCCGTGGACGAATATCACCGCCGATACAAGTCCCTTTGTACTGGTATTTGATAAACTTAATGGGTTTGAATTTACCATCTTTGGAAAGACTTTCTATTTCACAAAAATTATCGCAAATGCGCTAAATCTCATTGTCCTTACCGCCGCTTTATCGGTATATAATAGCAGTGTGTACAGCAATAGCAGAATGCTATATGGACTGGCAGAACAGGGGAATGCCCCTCGTTTTCTTTCGAAACTCAACAAGAATCATGCGCCTATTAACGCAATTTTGGTCTCGGCACTGTTCGCTGCGATCTGTGTATTTATCAACTATGTTGCGCCGAAAAATGCCTTGGAGATCTTGATGTCGCTTGTGGTATCTTCACTGATTATAAACTGGGTGATGATTTCCATTACACATTTGTATTTCAGAAAAAATAAACTCGATGCCCATTTACAGACCAAGTTCCCATCTTTTCTATATCCCCTAAGTAACTATATCTGTCTGATCTTTTTGATCGCTGTACTTGGCATCATGTGGATAACAGGAATGAAACTTCCGGTAGAATTGATCCCCGCTTGGCTTATATTACTCTATGTGAGTTATGTTTTGATCAAAAGAAAGAAATCTTAGTTCACTGGAACCTCGATCTTATCAATAAAAAAAGCCTGATTCATTGCATGAATCAGGCTTTTTTGCTAAAATTTAAAGCGGGTATTCCTCCTCGAGAATAGCAAATTCATAATTGTCGCTCCAACCATCTTTTAAAGGCAAAATTTTCCGTCTGCGGGCCTCTTTGACCATGCCGACTTTCTCCATTACTTTCGCGGAAGCGATATTTTCAACAGCACAACCGCCCTCAATTCTATGAAAATTAAGTTCCTTGAAACCAAATGTCAAGATTCGGTTCAATGCCTCTGTTGCATAGCCCTTATTCCACATTGTCGGAACAAGCTTAAACCATACTTCTGCATTTCGATAGCGTAGCTTGACAACGCTGATATTAATTAGACCAATAAATTCTTTTCCTTCTAGAGTTTCTATATAAAAGGTATAATCCTTTCGGACATCGGATTCATTGATTTGCGCTGACCAAGCTTCCACCATTTGCGCCGTATGGGCTATTCCATCCGGAAATCCACTCGGATTAAACAATGCAGATTCAGGGTACATTAATAGGGAATGAATATTTTCCACATCTATTTTCTCTACGGATCTGAGCTTGAGCCGTTCTGTTTTAATTTCCATTTTTAAAATTACACAAATGGCTTAATTTTCTGCAGCCATTTGACAATAATAACTAAAACAAGCCGAGCTGCGTGCCTGCATCGGGTAAGCGGAAAAGATCCCTTCTCAAGGATGGAAGTGTCCCATTATTCATATATTTCTTGACGGAAAGCTTGAATAAATGCTGTAAACTCTCGGCCATATGGCCATCCCCTTTTATCCTCCGTCCGAAATCGGTATCGTTAATTTTTCCGCCATGGCAGGCTTCAATCCAATGTAATACCTTTTCAGCACGATCTGGATAATTCTGATAGAGCCAATCCTTAAAGATACCACCGATCTGTCCATTGAGCCGCACGATGGTATAAGAGGCTGTAATTGCTCCCGCATCTGCTCCCGAACGAATCAGATCTGAAATCTCATCACTATTGATCCCCGGAACGATGGGCGCCATCATCAGCATGACGGGTACACCAATCCCTGTCAATCCCTCGATCAGTTTCAACCGGGCCGATGCCGTTGCAGTACGGGGTTCCATTTTCTCACGTACCTCCTCGCGCAACGAATTGATGGTCACTGCAACGGAAACCAGATTGCGTGCAGCAAGCTCACGCAAAAGATCAAAATCCCGCCGCATCAGTACATTTTTGCTGATGATAGAGACCGGATGCTGGTATTTGACCATCAATTCTAAAAGTGAACGTGTGATACCCAGCTTTCGTTCAATAGGTTGATAACAGTCTGTATTGCCGGAAAGCATAATCAAATCGGGCTGATAGCTCGATTTTCTAAACTCCTGTTCGAGAAGCTGAGCCGCATTATGTTTTACCAGGATCTTACGCTCAAAATCCAATCCTGCACTAAAACCCCAATACTCATGCGAATTGCGCGCATAACAATAAATACACCCATGCTCACAGCCCTGATAGGGGTTAATGGATCTTTCAAAACGAAGATCCGGACTATTTGACTTAGAAATAATGGATTTTGGATGAGTCGGAATAAATTGTGTTTTTTCGGCCCCCAAAAACTCCTCATCAAGCCCTTCAACATGCTCCTGCACGTATTGGTTAGAAAAAAATTTGTTATTGGGATTGATCTGTGCCCCCCTGCCTTTAAGATATTCCGATGCATTCATAGGTTAAAATTACTAAAATTATTAGTAAAAACAAATTTGGATCTCTTAATTTTCCCAAAGGCCGAAAGCGAATATTCTCGAGTTTGAAGCCCAAATAAATCGCATTTTAAACCAAACAAAAAACCCCTATACTGTCGTTACAGTATAGGGATTAAAATTCTTATGCTAGATCTCAATCCAGCTTCTTCTTATTTCATTAAGAAACCACCACCGAGTAGATCATTGCCTTCATAAAAAACGGCCGATTGTCCAGGAGCAATACCTTTCACATTGTGTACAAAATCAATGCGCACTTTATCGCCTTCTTGGGAGATGGTCGACAAAGCACCAGAATCTTTATAACGTACCTTTGAAATTGCTTCCATCGGTTGATCCAGACCTGCATATTTCACAAAGTTCACATTGCGAACATAGGCATGTGACTTTTCAAGTTCGTGTTCCTCACCCAATACCACCGTATTACTTTCTGGAAGGATTTCGATCACAAACATCGGTTTGCCCAAGGCAATACCTAAGCCTTTACGTTGACCGATGGTGAAATAAGGGTAGCCAATATGTTTACCGACGACGGTACCATCGGAAAGGATAAAATTACCAGGACCAATTTGTTGATCCAATGTTGGCACCTTATGTCTCAAAAACGCACGGTAGTCGTTGTCAGGAACGAAACAGATTTCATAACTCTCAGACTTATTGGCCAATTCTTTTTGTCCCATATCCAAAGCCATCTGACGAATTTCCTTCTTCGTGAAAGATCCTAAAGGGAACTGCGTCCGCGCAAGGTTTTCTTGCGACACGCCCCATAGAACGTAAGATTGATCTTTATTTTCATCCTTACCTTTTGATATCACATAGCGACCATTGTCGTGCATACGGATATTGGCATAGTGCCCGGTAGCGATAAATTCACAGTCCAATTTGTCAGCACGTTTCATTAAAGCCTCCCATTTGATGTGGGTATTACACAATACGCACGGGTTCGGCGTGCGTCCAGCAATATATTCTTCTACAAAATTATCAATCACAAAATCTCCAAACTCATCACGTATATCTAATATATAATGAGGGAAACCATAGTTTACGGCTAATGTACGAGCGTCATTGATACTGTCAAGGCTACAACATCCGGTCTCTTTCGACGAACCACCTGCGGATGCATAATCCCATGTCTTCATCGTGATACCGATAACTTCATATCCTTGTTCGTGGAGCATGACAGAAGCAACGGAGCTATCTACCCCTCCACTCATTGCAACTAAAACTCTTCCTCTTTTACTCATCTCTAATTATTGAAATGCAAAGATACAGCTTATTCCTTTTCCTATATGTTAGTTTCTTGTAATTTTATCTCGATCAAAATCAACACGTTCGAAAAAAGTACGAAAATAATCTGCATAAAAGTTTTAGAATTCAAATTATCGAACTATATTTGCATCGCAATAGGGGAACAAACCCATAGCAAAAAAGCGGTGCCATAGCTCAGCTGGTAGAGCAAAGGACTGAAAATCCTTGTGTCCCTGGTTCGAACCCAGGTGGCACCACGCTTCAATCTGATGATCACAGATTTAAATAAAAGGTCAACTGGTGCCATAGCTCAGCTGGTAGAGCAAAGGACTGAAAATCCTTGTGTCCCTGGTTCGAACCCAGGTGGCACCACAAAAAAAGCTTGTTCATTGAACAGGCTTTTTTTGTTTTAGCTAACTGCATTTCATACAACTTCCACTTCGTCTTCGCTATGTAGAACATTCACCGTACCACTACTACCCGAGTTCGATGGGAGATGTTTTCATTGATTGAAGGGCAATATCAAAAAACGCTCATGGATTTTGGAAATGAACCAAGTTGTCACTTTAAAAACCACACAAGTTTAATTTCCAAAACCCAATCGCTGCTCTACTACGATTCAGCAATAATAGAGCGATCCAAATGCACATAGCCACCGTCCACATGAATCAATTGGCCAGTTGTATGACTTGACTTGTTAGACAGCAAAAAGACTGTTGTATCCGCGATTTCTTCTGCTGTCGTCATGCGATGCTCCAATGGAATGCGATCCGTAATTTTCTTCAAGGTTTCCTCCGGATTTGATAAGGTTTGAATCCAGGTATCGTATTGCGGAGTGGCACATTCTGCCACGATAATGGCATTTACACGAATCGAATAAGGCAACAATTCTACAGCCCACTCGCGTGTAAGCGCATTACGTCCGCCATTGGATGCCGCATAAGCTGAGGTATTCCCCTGTCCTGTTTCGCCAGTTTTGGACGAAATATTCACAATACTGCCCTTAGAAGCTTTCAATGCATCCAAAGCGTGATGTGCCATCAGATAGTAGTGAATTAAGTTCTTGTGCAGCGAAGCAACAAATTTTTCATAATTACCGGATGCTAATCCGACACCATCATTTTGCCCAGCATTATTCACCAAACCATCGATACGGCCATATACTTCCAATGTTTTTTGGACTGCTCGTTCACAATCTTCGGGTTTAGATAACTCTGCTTCAATACAGAGTGCATCCACACCAAATTGCTTGATTTCTTCCTTGACTTTTTCATTATCCGCCTGTTTACGACCAACAATGACCGGAATAGCCTGTTCTTTAGCTAAGGCATGAACTACGGCCCGCCCGATTCCTTTTGCTCCGCCGGTAACAATAACAACTTTATCTCTTAAATGAAGATCCATAATACTTTTATTGAATGGTTTGTTTCATTGATTGTGCTTAACATTCGCAACAATGAACTCGTTCTCTGGTTATTGATTAATTTTATATTGACGTTATTCAGCCCATTTATCCGGCTTCATGGCCAATAAAAAACTTCAGCATGTTATTTTTCCCTTTCATAACATACTGAAGTTTTTCCTTTTAAAGATTATATACACGTATAGCGTTCTCTGCCCAAAATGCGTTCTTCTCTGCAGCTGTAAATTGTCCTAGTTTATCTTCAACTATGGCAATACTTTCTTCATAAGATGCCGCCAATAGACATACCGGCCAATCTGACCCATACATAATGCGCTCCTTTCCAAAACGTGCAAAGATATGCTCCAGATATTGTTTAAAATCATCAAGCTTCCATCCCTCCCAATCGGCCTCTGTTGCAAGTCCAGAAACTTTACATACAACATTCGGAAAAGCCGATAGCGCATCGATAAACGCTGCCCACTCATCAAATGCTTTCGACTTGATTGGCGGTTTAGCGATATGATCCAACACAAATTGTAGGTTTGGATTTTGCTGCACACAATCTAGTGTTGCTGCATAATGACGTGGACGGATGAGCAGATCATAAGTATAACCATAATCTGCCAATGCCTTCAGTCCATTTAGTACGGCAGGGCGGATAAGAAAATCAGGATCCGCTTCTCCTTCAACAATATGACGAAATCCTTTGATGACCGTATCTGACTGATAGCTATCTAACTGTTGTCGAATATCTGCTGCTTGAAGATCAATCCAGCCCACAACGCCTTTAATAAAAGGATAATCATTAGCCAGCTGAACCAAATAAGCTGTCTCTTCTTTGGATTGATCTGCCTGAACAGCAACACTCCCTCCGAATCCATTTCGTTCAAGCACAAACTGAATATCCAAAGGGCTGAAATCACGTCTTATGACCTGCATTTCTTCGGTAATCCAACGATCTCTAATTGGGTCGAATTTCCAGAAATGCTGATGGGTATCTATACGCATAATGAAATGAAAACCTGATGAGCAATTAATTTTTTGAATACGCTACAACAGTCTGACGGGACTCCCCAAGACCATCTGCTCCTAACTCGATAACGTCGCCGGGTTTCAAGTAAATCGGTGGATTAAATCCTAACCCAACACCTGCAGGTGTACCTGTTGAAATAACGTCGCCAGGCAACAAGGTCATAAATTTAGACACATACGATACCACATGTGCTACCGAGAAGATCAAATCCTTGGTATTGCCATCCTGATAGGTTTTTCCGTTTACCTTTAACCATAGACGCACATTGTTGATATCTTTGATTTCCTCTTTTGTCGCCATGAAGGGTCCCATTGGTGCGAAAGTATCACATCCTTTTCCTTTATCCCAGGTACCGCCACGTTCCAACTGATACTCACGTTCGGAAACATCATTGTGCAACACATATCCAACCACATAATCTAAGGCCTCATGCTCTTCGACATAAGAGGCTTTTTTGCCGATCACGATACAGAATTCCACTTCCCAATCTGTTTTTAAAGAATCTTTAGGAATCATGACATTATCGTATGGACCTACCAACGAAGTGGTTGATTTCATAAAGATGATCGGTTCAGCAGGAATAGGTGCATTGGTTTCCTTTGCATGGTCTAAATAGTTCAATCCAATACAAACAATTTTGGATGGGCGGGCAAAAGGTGCTCCGATACGCTCGTCTTGAGGAACTTCAATCAACTTACCTTCATTTGCCTTCACAAATTCTTCTAAACGAGCTACACCATCCTCAGCAAAGAATTGCTCATTGTAATCACCACCAAATGCGCTTACATCGTAATTTACACCATCGATCTGAACACCGATTTTCTCTTTGCCTTGAGCTCCAAAACGTATTAATTTCATTTTTATAGTATTGAGATAATAGATATTTTATTTTTAGCTTTTTAATTGTTCAATTTAATAAAACCACCGTCAATTGGATAGTCATTCCCAGTAATAAAGCCCGCGTCGTCACTACATAGGAAAAGTGCTAATTTGGCAATTTCCTCCGGTTGTGCCATGCGGCCTATTGGTTGGCTTGCTGATAATTTTTCAAACATTTCTTCCTCTTTTCCAGGATAGTTTTTTGCGATAAATCCATCCACAAATGGCGTATGCACACGTGCAGGCGAAATGCTATTGCAACGAATACCGTATGCCATGTAATCCCTTGCTACAGACATTGACATCGCGTAAATAGCTCCTTTGCTCATCGAATAAGCAAAACGATCCGTGATACCAACCCATGCAGCGATGGATGCTAGATTAAGGATTGCTCCAGAACCCTGCGCTTTCATCATCGGCACAATAGCATGCAATGCATTATATGCTCCCTTAACGTTTACATTAAAAACACGCTCAAAATCTTCTGATTGACAATTTTCCAAATTACCAACATGAGCAATACCTGCATTATTTACTAAAATATCAATTTTTCCGATATTTTGTGCTATAGCAGTAATTTCTTGCTGGTCAGTTACATTACAACGATTAAACACAGCCTGGCCACCCAAAGCCAAGATCTCATCAACCACCGCATTACCACCGTCTTCATTCAAATCCAGAATATGAACTTTTGCTCCTTCTGCAGCAAATTGCAGACTGATCGCACGGCCTATCCCACTACCACCACCGGTAATTACAGCTACTTTTTGTTCTAATTTTCCCATTGTTATTTAATTGTTAATGTCAATACCAAATCTGCTTCATCTGTCGATGTTGGCAAATCCACGCGTAGACTATTGTTCTTATGACTAAACTTAATCTCTTTCTTTCCGATAAATGTGCTTACTTTTTTCACCTGATAAGGCAGGTTATTGATCAACAATTCCTTTTTATCCGTTTTAAACACATGTAGATACACCTGATTTCCTTTTTTTGTCAACGCATAATCGTCTGTTGGCGGCACCGCTCCTCCTTCTGTTCCATAGATTGTTTCACCATACACCGATAGCCATTTTCCAAGTTCTTTCAAACGCTCCTGTTGATAGTCCTGAATCTCGCCGTTCGGCATCGGACCTACATTGAGCAATAAATTGGAACCATGACCAGCTGCTTTGACCAGGTATTTCAGCACTTCCTGAAAAGATTTTCGTGTCCGATCTTTCAGCTCAAATCCCCACGATCCTGCAATTGTTCCACATACTTCCTTCGGCAATTTCCCGACATCATGTGCTTTCGTGCCGAACCCAGTGGTATTCTCCCCAGGTAAATCACGTTCGAACATCTGAAAATCTTCACCTTCAAATGGCGCCAGATGGTGATTGTTACCCACCAAACATTGCGGCTGTAACTTATGAATCAATTCATAGATTTCTTTAAAATGCCAATCTTCATTGGGCTTGTCCCAATGACCATCAAACCAGATCCCATCGATGTTGCCATAATTGCTCAAAAGTTCGGTCAATTGGCTTTTCATAAACTGGACATAATGATTCCAATCCCCTTTTGTTGAATCGCGGCCCGCAATGCCGCCGCCCGTTTTACCAACGGGTAGATAATCATCCCGGTGCCAATCTAAAAGTGAATAGTAGAACATCACTTTTATCCCTTCTGCATGGCAAGCTTCCACCAACTCTTTCACAATATCGCGTTTGAAGGGCGATTTCTTCACCACATTATAATCTGAGATCTGGCTATTCCACATCGAAAACCCATCATGATGTCTGGTGGTAAAGGTGATATACTTGGCTCCGGCCTGTTTAAATAACTTCGCCCATTCTTTCGCATTAAAGGAGATCGGATTGAAAAATTTAGGCAGCAATGCATATTCATCCAAACTGATATTTTGGTTGTTCATGACCCATTCACCATCTCCCAGCACACTATATACCCCCCAATGGATAAAAACTCCAAACCGAGATTGTTCAAACCATTCCCTATTTTTTAGATTTTCGGGACTCGGTTGATAAAGTTGCTGGCTATAGCTCGCGGATACAGATCCCAGCAGCAAGGCCAAACCACAGATTACATGTTTAAGTTTCATATGTACATAATTAGTTGTCATGGATTTTCAAAAAACTCATTATACTCAACTACAATGAAACACCTCTACGCCAAGGGATGAAATCATCCTGACCCAACAACACCGCTTTTGGTTTCACTTCACCGGAAGCAACTTCTATCACATAATCCAAGATACGGTGTGCAGCCTCCTCAATAGTCTCTGTACCTTCGATAATGGTACCACAGTTCAGATCCAGGATATCGGGCATTTTCTCAAAAGTTTTGGTATTTGTTGAAAGTTTCACAACCGGTGTGATCGGGTTACCGGTAGGTGTACCTAGGCCAGTCGTAAACAAGACGATATTGGCACCTGCGGCCACCTCTGCAGTGGTACTTTCCACATCATTACCAGGAGTACACAGTAAGTTTAACCCCGGACCATTGGCCAATTCAGGATAATCAATCACCGCTGCAACAGGTGATGTTCCTCCTTTTTTGGCTGCTCCTGCGGACTTAATCGCGTCAGTAATTAAGCCATCACGAATATTTCCCGGAGAAGGATTCATATAGAAACCCGAGCCATCAGCTTCGGCTTTTGCATTATACGTACGCATCAACGACATAAAACGCTCCGCAGTTGGCTCATCGATACAACGATCACTCAACTCCTGCTCCACGCCACATAATTCAGGAAATTCCGCCAGAATCACCGATCCGCCTAAAGTCACCAAAATATCCGATACAAAACCGAGCGCTGGATTGGCAGAGATTCCCGAGAATCCGTCCGAGCCACCACATTCCAGTCCAATGCATAATTTGTCCAATGTGGCTGGTTTGCGCTCATTTTTATCCGCTTGCATCATCCCCGCAAAAGTTGCCTTAATAGCCTTTTGCATAAGTTCCTTTTCAGTTCCTTCTTTCTGCTGCTCGAAAATATATAGCGGGCGATCAAAACCCGGGCTTCGCTTTTCAATCTCCGCCTTCAGAATAGAAGCCTGCGCATGCTGGCATCCTAAACTCAATACGGTTGCCCCCGCAACATTCGGATGGGTAATATAGCCTGCTAAAAGACCACATAAAGCATCCGAATCCATACGTGTTCCGCCGCATCCCATTTCATGATTCAAAAACTTGATGCCGTCGACATTTTTGAATAAGCGTTCCTGCTCACTGGAAGTCGAATTAGCAAGTAGATCCTGACTAAGGATCGTATTTACATCAGCACCGGACTTATATAAGCCAATGAGATCTTCGACCTCGGAAACGTAATTATTCGCTTTTACTTTATAGCCCAGCTTCTCCTCAAATGCAGCCTTCAAGGTCAATACATTTCTGTTTTCGCAAAAAACCAACGGAATAACCAACCAGTAATTGGCCGTTCCAACCGTCCCGTTTGAACGGTGGAATCCATTGAACGTTTTATCTTTAAATGCAGTAACATCAGGTTTTGTCCAATCGGTCTTACGGTTGCCCATTCTAAAATCTTCCGATGCATGCCGCAAGTTTTCGGTGGTAATAAGTTCCCCTTCAGCTAAGGGAGTATTCAATTTCCCAACCAGAACACCATACATCAATATCTCCGTATCTTGTTCCATTGGCTGGATCGTGAATTTATGTTTGGCGGCAACAGCTTGCTTCAATGTAAATTCCTTACCTTCAAAAACAATCGTTGTTCCCTCAGCCAAGTCCTGTAATGCAACAAGGACATTATCCATTGGATGGATCTGTAAATAGCGCTGTATAGCCATAATTATACTAATTCAAATATTTTTGTCATCATTACCCATTTCTCTCCTGGCTTTGCCCCCGGAATAGCCGACTGATATTTCCACATCAGTTGTTCCCATTCCTGAACTTTTTCATTGGCAGCATCCATGGCTGATTTTTTCTCAAATGAAAAATCTTCACCCACCTCCATGTTCATAAACAATCTATTTTCAAAACGATAGATCTCCATCTGCAGAATACCTGCATCCAGGATCGAGCGTTTTATTTCCGGCCACACTTCACGGTGGTAATCCTCATATTCCTTGATCAATTGTGGATCGTCCATAAGATCCAAGGCCATGACATATCTTTTCATTACTAACTAATTAATGTGATTTAAGATTTTCTGTTTCCGCAATACTGACATTTCTATTTTGGAAAGCAAACAACAAGACAACAATAAAACAAACCAATGGCACAAAATAGCCATATTGGAAATGTCCCGTTTTATCAGAGATAAAACCCAATATTGGCGGCAATAAAGCACCACCTACAATAGACATGACGATCAAACTAGAAGCAGATTTGGTATCGGCACCAATACCTTGTACACCAAAAGCGAATATCGTTGGAAACATAATGGACATAAAGAATGCAATGCCAATCAGCGCGTATAGGGTCTGAATACCCGATCCGAAAATGACAAATAGGGATAGAACGATTGCTATAGCGGAATAGATGATCAGAAGCTTGGATGCTGACACAAAACGCATAAAAAATGTACCGATAAACCGGCCCAACATAAATGCCAATCCAGCAAACCCAGCATAATCGGCACCATCCTTACCTGATATGCCGGCAGCTTCTGTTGCATATAATACGAGGAAGCTTAAAATACAAACTTGCGCTCCCACATAGAAAAATTGAGCCACCACTGCCCAACGCACATTTTTATGACGCAACGCATGGAAAAAACCGGCTCTACCTTCTTCCTCAGCATCCTTGATATCAGGTAATCTGGTAAAGAAAAACAAAGCTGCGATCAATAAGATCAATATCCCTAATACCACATAAGGCAATTTCACAGCAGCTGTTTCCGACTGAATATACGCCATCTTTGCCTGCTCCGCCATTTGCGCCAGTTCTTCCTGTGATTTGGGTTCATGGGATAAAATAAATTTTCCACCAAAAATCGGAGCAACAAAGGCTGCTAACCCATTAAAGGATTGCGCAAAATTAAGTCGTTGTGCCGACGACGCTGGATCTCCTAAAATCGCTACATACGGATTTGCTGCAGTTTCCAGAATAGTAAGACCACAAGCAACAACGAACAAAGCCCCCAAAAAGAAAACATAACTTATCGTATTGGCCGCAGGTACAAAAAGGAAACAGCCAATGGCAAAAAAGATCAATCCGATCAAAATACCGGCTTTATAGCCATATTTTTTCATGATAATTCCTGCAGGAATCGCCATCACAAAATAAGCGATAAATACAGCTGAATCGACTAAGGAAGCCTGGAAATGGGATAAACTAAACGCATTCCTCAAATGCGGAATTAAGATTGGATCAAGGTTATGAATAAATCCCCAAAAAAAGAACAAGGATGTCACCAAAATCAAGGCAAATGCGTAACTCTTTTTATTCGTCATATTTTTCAAATGGTTATAAGTAGTTATTTAATGTAAAATAAGCTTAAAAATGCTAGACAATATTCAAGTATATTATCAAATTATTAAGCTATATTACCATAACCAAACACAATTATGTAACTTTACTGCATATATTTCATAATTATGAAAGCACAGCTGCTTCATTTAAACAGCAATCTTGAGCATTCGTTCAACGCGAGAAGAGACAATACGCCTCAATACCATAATCTTTGGCATTACCATGAAGAACTGGAATTAATATATTTTGCCAAAGGCTCAGGCACCCAATTTATTGGGGATAGTGTCCGGCGCTTTGAATCGGGCGATATTACCCTTGTTGGTTCAAACCTGCCTCACTATTGGTTATTTGACGAAATTTATCTTCAAGAGGAAGAAGCAGAAAGCGCAGATATTCGTGTGCTACATTTTAAGGAAAACTTTTGGGGAAATGATTTCATTAATTTACCTGAAAATAAATCCATCAAAGACCTTATACGTGTAGCCAAAAGAGGCATTTCATTATTGGAGAGCAGCCGACTAAAAACTGTGCAATTAATTGACGCTATCTTGGCAGCAACAGGTACCACACGTATTATTCATTTATTAGAAATCTTACAATATATTTCGGCCGAAGAACAACATGATTTATTAACGAGCCCCACTTTTACCATCCAGCTGCAAGATCAGGACGCCAACCGTATGCAGATTGCCATGCAATATATCGGTGAAAATTATCGCGACCAGATACGACTGCAGGAACTTGCTTCCCTAACGGGAATGACCCCCAATTCGTTCTGCCGTTATTTCAAATCACAAATCGGAAAAACACTCTTTCAGTTTCTGATCGAAATGCGTGTGAAGACAGCCTGCAATTTATTAATAGAAAACAAACAGACGGTGAAGCAGATCTGCTTTGAATCGGGTTTTCAAAACTTTTCGAGCTTCCATAAATACTTCAAAAATGTAACCGGCACGACACCGCTCAGCTTTCAGCGATCAAAAACTTAAGACGATTTTACCCAATACGCTTGAATCTTCCATCAATCGATGGGCTTCAGCGGCCTCCGCAAAAGGAAGCACACGGTATAAAGTAGGTCTGAAATCGCCAGCGCTAAGCTTGGGCCATACTTGAGACCAGATATCATCCCGTAACACTTGCTTAAATTCACGGTCTCTCGCCCGCAGTGTACTTCCCGTTAAAACAATCCGTTTCTGCATTAATTTGAGCAAGTTTAACTCGACTCTTGCGCTTTCCATCGCATTAATGTAAACCAACCGGCCATCAGGGTTCAATAGATTGATATTTTTCTCAAAATATGATCCGCCAATACTGTCTAAAATAACATCAACCCCCAAAGGCTTCAGCGCCTCCAGAAAATCCTCGGTTTTATAATTTATTGTTTTGCTGGCTCCCAATGATTTACAAAAGCTAGCCTTTTCAGCTGAGCTGACTGTCGTATAGACTACCGCACCAAACAAGGTCGCTAATTGAATGGCCGTACTGCCGATCCCACCAGCACCACCGTGCACCAAAAAATGATCGTCGGCCTGCAACCTTCCCCGTCGAAAGACATTGTCCCAGACCGTAAAAACGGTCTCGGGCAGCGAAGCAGCCTCCGCAAAATCTAAATGATCAGGAATAGGTAAACAATGCCCCTGATAGACTTTCGCATAGGAAGCATAGCCTCCACCGCCAACAAGTGCACATACACGATCACCAATAGACCAATCAACCACATCCTTCCCTTTAGCGACTACAATCCCTGCTATTTCCAATCCCGGTATTCGCGCATCCACACCGGGAGGTGCCGGATAGTTGCCTTTACGCTGAAAAACATCAGGTCTATTTACTCCTGCAGCCTTTACTTCCACCAAAACCTCCAGTTCACCGATCTGTGACATCTCCACATCGTGGACTTCCAAAACTTCCGGTCCACCCGGTTCAGTAATAATAACGGCTTTCATCATGATTTTTTTGGGTATTTCTGTAACCTTATATTGAGCGAAAGCATAAAATAACGAGCCAAACGATTGTTCCGAACATCTAAAATATCATTTCCCACCACGGCACGTGAAATACCAGTATTCTGATTCATCAGATCGAATCCCTGAAATCTCAACATCCCCAAGTTATTCCTTCCAAAAGTATATTCCATATAGGCATTGATTATCGTCGGATTAATATTGTTCCATGAGCTCGAATAACCCGCATTAAATTTTTGAGAAAGCTCAAGTCCCATGGTAAAATGTTTCCCTAAATACGCTTTAGATCCCAACCCAACAATCCCGGAATGTGCCGTGATATTATCTTGTACAGGCCAGTCAAATGTCGCCCTGTTTAAAGAATAGTTTCCATTTAATTCGGCTTCAAAGATATCACTCCAGGTATAGCGGAATTGAAGAGCCTGTGTAAACAAAAAGTGCCCGCCAAAGCTCTTTTTATCATTGACATAGGAAATATTGTTGTAATAATCTGCATTACCATTCAAGCTCATCTGCAAATTATCCGACAATAAAGAAGCTGTAAACAAATAATAGCTTTTAATATCATAATAACCTTCTGTATTGCGATAAGTCGTTTTCTGTATCGTTGAATTGGGTTCAATTGTCCGGTTTGCTACAATCTTGTCATTTACCAAGTTAAAGGCCAGACTGGCCTCTAAATATTGCCCCCTTCGTGTAATGGATTTCCGATACTTTGAAACAATACTATGTGCAAATTCGGATTTCAGATCCTTATTTCCGATCACAATATTTTGTGTGTTGGTATTATCCACTACAGGCTGTATCTGATAGAAGCTAGGCTGGTTATTACGTCCATAATAGTCCATGGAAAGATCCTCCTCTTTGGTAAACTTCCATTTCAATCCAGCAGAAGGTACGAGGTTAACATTTGAATAGGAGGTTTTTATCAGTTTGTCCGTTGAACTTCCCGTTAATTCGGAAGGCTGAACAGCAAAACCGAAGTTCACTTTCACTTTCTCGCTTAAATCTTGCCGGTAAATCATGCCGACTTTATTGCTAGCAAAGGAGTAGTCGTACTTCAAACTAAGGGAGTCTACCAGTATGGGGCCGTTGTTAAAATTATTGTTATTATCAAAAGTGGAGCGGCGCGCATCAATCTTGGTATAGTCGAAATCGTAATTGATCTCCAAGGTACCACCTAAATCAACAGGCTCTACCAACGACAACCGACTTTGGATATTTTTATTTTCATTGCTGGAACGGACCATTTGATTCAGATAAGTCTCTGTTATTTTTGGCACGTTCGTGCTGCTGTCGATCGCTCTATTAAAATCGCGCACTTCCTCATCTTTATCCAGGGAATTAAAATCCGTATGCAATGTATAAAGCACTTTCCGCCCCGGTTTAGTAAAACTTCGCACGTAAAAAAGATCTAAAGCTGCTGCAGGACTTTCTGTACTATTGGCCGCGCCATAGTTTCCCGTACTACTCAACCGATTATTTTGGATCCTTCTATCTTTTAACGTATTGCTGGTCGAATTGGTCCAGGATAGTTTGGGCGATATTTTAAGCTGATCTTTGGGCGACAGCTTCATATCAAAATCCCAGTCCATTTTATGTATACGATCGATTGATTTTATCTTGTAGTCTTCATAATTACTAATCAAATTATTCGCGACTTTGCCGTATCCATATATCGATTGTAATAAGGAATTTCCCTGGATATAATTATTGCGCTGCGTAAAGGAATACTTACCGCTTGCTGTTACCGTTTTAGAAAGCGGACTAGAAAAACTCCCCCCGACAGATCCAATTTTATTGACCCCATCCGTAGGGTCTGCAAAGTCGGCAAGCTCGCCCATTTCCCGTTCGCGCTCCCCTCCATTGGGAGAGCCGAAAGAAAAAAGGTTGGTATTCGTATTATTCACCGATGCGATAACAGAGTATTCTTTCCCGTCATTAAAGCGATTCAGTCCAGCACTACCCAAATAACGATCTACCGAACCACCGCCAAGTGTAGCTTGACCAAAAGTAATTTTCTTCTTATCATCTTTGAGCACGATATTCAGGACTTTCTCAGATTCAGCGCTTTTAATTCCTTTTGCCGTCGCCTCATCACCATAAAAATCAATAATCTGCACACTTTTAACAAAATCTGCAGGAAGATTACGTGTAGCGGTGAGCACATCGCCACCAAAAAATTTTTTCCCATCTACCTTAACAGAGGATATGGGCTTACCGAAAGCATAGACAGAACCATCGCGGGAAACCTGTATATTGGGCAATGCTTTAAGCGCCTCTTCCAAGAGTGCCCGACGATCAAATTGAAAGGCATCCAGGTTAAATTGAACAGTATCCTGCTTATAGACAATGGGTTTATATTTTAGTATAACAACTTCTTTTAAAAGAGACACATGGGGAAACATGGTCAATTTTCCAACATCCAATTTAGCTGTCGTGCTATTGTACAAGGGATAACTACGCTCCAATATACTTAAGCCTAGCTGGCTACAGCTAATGCGAATATCATTACCGAGTACACGACTAAAATGAAAATAACCTGTTGCGGAAGTGGATGAGAACAAGGTATCGCGAGAACTCGTCAGATGAACACTGACGCCATTTAAGGGCCTTCCTGCAGTATCTACAACAATTCCATAAACTTCTTTTTTTGACACCTGCCCTAAAGCGCTTTTGGGTAAAAAAAATAAGTTCGTTATAGCTAAAAAAAGTACTAACCGGATAATATTCCCGCCCCTTAGTTCCATCAAATAGACTTTGCAATAATACAATTCAATATAAGAATTCTTAAGCTATTAACGTAAAAAGTTGTGATTTTGTATATAAAAAAACGAGCTGTCTCACCAACAGCTCGTTTTTCACACTATTTTTTACAATTTATTATTCACCCGCAAAGCTAACCTTAACAAGGTGTTTGTCAATTTCCCAACGGCCAGTACCGTCTTCACCAATTACATCGAACAACTCAAGGATACGTCTTGCAACAAACTCCTCTTCTACTTGCTCTTCCAAGAACCATTGTACAAAATTAAAAGTAACATAATCCTTCGCTTTAGCACATTTATCAGCGATGTTGTTGAACTGTTCAGTAACAAACATCTCTTGTTCCAATGTTTGTTCAAAAACGCCACGGAACGATTCAAAATCTTGCGGGATACCTGTAACTTCCGGAGAAATTGCACGACCACCGCGGTTGTTGATATAATTGAAAAGCTTCAACATGTGCTCGCGCTCTTCGTTGGATTGTTTCGCAAAAAATTCTGAAGCATTTTCCAAACCTTGATCATCACACCATGAAGACATTGCCAAATATAAGGCTGAAGAATGAGCTTCAACTTTAATCTGTGCATTCAATATATTTTCGATCTCTTCTTTCAAAGAAGATTTTAATTTCAATAAATCTTTCATATTTACCTTAAGTTTAATTTCTAAAACATCAACAGGTGAAACACATCATCACCTGATTACATTACAAAGATACAGTAGATCTTCAAAATCTGTATCAAGAATATGCAATACAAATTCAGTCTAAATTAGACATGCAAACCGCAACTTGTTTAGAATCAATACAATTACAAATACGTAATATTGATACTTTCAATAAGCGATAAATTAAAACAATAAGTGGCTTAAAGGCCTAAAAATCATTGAATGTCAATAAAACCAGAGGACGACCTCATTGACACTTATTTAAATTAAAATTAAATAAGGTCCTTCCAAACAAAAAGCGGTGTACATCACAGACGTACACCGCTTTTTTCAGTTCTTTTATTATGTATAGCCTTATGCAAAAACTGCAAATGGCGAAACCTGCAAACAAGTTCTGACTACGCTATTCAATTCCATCATAAATTTAGCGCCATCTAACAATTCGCGCAATTGAAGGACATCCTCTACAGCTAAGATGAAACATCTTTCCGTACGGAAAGGCATAATGATTTCAAAATCCGATGAACGTGTTGTGTCGTGAAGCATGTGCTCAACATCAATCGCATCGATACGTTTCTTAAACTTCAAAAAATCCGATACCGAGAAAGAGGTTGTTTCATTATTATATTCCAACCAGAAACAATTTTTGCGGCTACATTGATAAACTGTACCTGCTGTGGTTGAAAAAACTTCCTCAACATTTGCTAACGGACAAACCAATTTTGACATTTCTATTTCTCTTATCATTTAAATCGATCAAAAATAAATATTATTTATAATCAATCCAAGTAAACCAGAAGATTATTTTGATTTAATATAAATAAGCCTTCCAACAAGTCCTGCAAAATAAATCCTTCATGATTTCACATGGATCAACAGCCCCGAAAATCCACGTAAGGTTCTTACGGACCAATTACAATAGAGCGGTACAAAAAAAGAGGCCAGTTTTTATAACTGACCTCCTACATTTACATCTATATTTTAATAGTTATTAATCGTATTCTTCCTCTTCTTCTTCCTCTAGGGTAAGAACTTCATTACGTCCATTGATAACTGTATTTTTTGTCTTTGTTTTATGTTTATTAATCTGTCTACGCAAGGATTCTACAGCAATATCTGTCGCCTCCTCAAAGCTCTTCGCTTGCCCTTTCGCAAAAAGCTGGCTTCCCGGGATATTTAATTTAATTTCTGAAATTTTATTTGCCTCATCATCGACATTTTCCAATCGCAGGTAGCATTCGCCACCAATAATGGAATCCAAAAACTGCTCCAATTTTCCTGTTTTCTTTTTAATAAACTCGATTAGCTTTTGATCAGCAGTAAATCGAATGGATTGCACAGTAATGTTCATTTTTCCTCCTTTTTTTAAGCTTTTGGATGAGCTTGTTTATAAATTGACTTCAATCGTTCTGCTGAGTTATGCGTGTACACTTGTGTTGCCGCAAGCCCTGCATGCCCCAGCAGCTCTTTAATTGCATTTAAATCCGCCCCATTGTCCAACAGGGCCGTTGCGAAAGTATGTCTCAAAATATGAGGACTTCTCTTACCTTGAGTAGAAATCAGCGTCAATTGCCGATGTACAATATCATAGATCAGCTTGGCATATGCCGGCTTCCCTTCTTTCGTAACGATTAGTAAGCTGTTATTAGTATCAACAAATTGCGTCGCCTTTTGTTGCAAATAGTTTTTCAATTCTTTCAATAAAAGATTATTGATCGGAACCAAGCGTTCTTTGTTCCTTTTACCTAATATAAGAATATTTTTATTAAAAAAATCGATATCCTGCTCCTTAATTTTCAACAATTCGGCCAAACGAATCCCGGTACCGAACAACAATTCCATAACCATATAATCGCGGCAGGATTCGAATCCATCCTGCTCCTGTCCCATCTGATCCAATAAACGCACCAGCTTTTCCTTTTCAACGACTACAGGTAGTTTTTTAGCAGTTTTTAACGCTTTAATGAGTGTCATGGGATTTTTCGCGATACACTCTTCTCTTTGCAAAAATTTAAAATAAGTTCGCATGGAGGACATACTCCGGTTGACCGAACTTGCATTTTTTCCGGACTCTACCATTTGCGCGAAATAATGGCGTAAATCACGGTATACGATATCCGGCACGGTCAGTCCCTCACGATCCAAAAAAGACTGAAACATCTCCAGCTCATGCTTATAGGCAATAACCGTATGTTCTGAATACCTTTTTTCAATCTGCAAAAACCGAATAAACTCCTTTTCCAACATATTTTCCCTTGCTATATAGCTTAAATTACAAACTTAAAAGCACAAAAAAAAGGGAAAAGCATTGCTTTTCCCTTTATATTTTAAAATTCTCAGCGAATCAATTAGTTAGCTACATCTTGATTCAAAGATTGTTTGTAAATCGCTTTTTTCACTTGAATGCGACGAGTTACAGATCTCTTTTCGTAAGCTTGACGTGAACGCAACTCTCTTAAAACTCCAGTTTTTTCGAATTTCTTTTTGAAACGTTTCAATGCTCTATCTAAAGATTCTCCTTCTTTTACATTTACGATAATCATGCGTTATATATACCTCCTTTCGCCGCTTTTAAATTTAAAGTGGGACAAAGGTAAGCTATTTATTTTTAAAAAGGAAAACAAAATTATTTTTTATAGCAATTCGAATTCTTCCAACAAAATTCTTAGCGGTTTCTCCTTCGTACACAATGCCGTATGCCAACCCAATTGTTTTGCTGTTGCCAGATGTTGAGGACTATCATCAATAAATAAAGTCTCCGCCGGATCTAATTGTTGCTCTTGCATAACCAATTCAAAAATCTCCGCATCCGGTTTGCGCATCCCTACTAAATGGGAGTAATAGGTCTTTTCAAAAAAACCTTCATTGTCGGCAACACCATATTTCTCATGAATATCATTCATACAGTAGGCATAATGAATTGCATTGTTGTTACTTAACAAAAAGGTACGGTATCGATCTTTCAACTGGATTAAAATCTCATGATTACCCTGTGGTACACCGATCAGTAAACTGTTCCAGGCTGTATCAATCTGTGCATCCGTCAGTGCTGGGTTTTGAGTTAATTCTCTTATCCCCTCACGAAATTGCGTCGAATCAATTTTTCCTTTATCAAAATTATCAAAAAGTGCACTTTGACCATGATGTCCAAATACGGCATCAACATTTTCTATACCTAACTGAGTAAAAGCATCTTTCAATTTTACAAAGTCGATCATAAAGATCACATTCCCATAATCAAGAACAATATTTTTAATTTTTTCCATCGAATTATTTTGAAATATCGATACAAATATCGATAATTGCATCGTCAAAACGGCACAACAGCTGTTTAAATTGACAAAACAAAAGACCTGCTCCTATAGCTCAGTCGGTTAGAGTAGAAGACTCATAATCTTTTGGTCCCTGGTTCGAGCCCAGGTGGGAGCACAAATAAATCCTCATAGCAATATGGGGATTTATTGTTTAATCCCGACGGATAACAAAAAATATTCATTGCCCCAGAACATCTGCCAAAAAGCTATCAAGTACACTGAGCATGTGTATGGGATGCTTTAGCTACTTCTTTTATTTTCTTTCTGTGTTTAGCACCAAATTCCAACAGGGCATTGTAAACTGCTCTTGCTTCGTAAGCATGTGCTGTAAGTGAATAAGAAACCGTAATGGGTTTAGTATTGTTTATCGTTCTTACCACCAAATAATTTTGTTCCAACTGCTGCAACTCTGCTGTCAGCACTTTTGGCGAAATGCCAATAATGGTTTCCAGGAGGTCTTTAAACCGCATAGTACCTAAATACGAAAGTTGCTGCAGGATACATATTTTCCATTTTCCTCCTAATAGTTCAATAGCATCTCTTAGCTCCAGCGATCTTTCTTTACCGGTATCTTTTTCGCATCGTGTAATTAATGTCATTTGTATCGTGTTTATCACTTACCTCAAGGTAAGGCATGGTGTCTATACTATAAAGATAAAATAGTTTTGTGATCAAATTTTAAAACCAAGATATGAAAGTTACATTGATAGCAAACATCTCCGCAAACGGAAAAGTACTATTAGCTGAAAACAGCAGCTACCAGGCACCACAGGAAGCCATAATTGAATTTATGAGCATAGCTACCAAAGCCGGCAACTATGTTATGGGAAGAAAAACCTTTGAGATGTTAGAAGGCGCATTTGTAAATATCAAAGCCGCTTTCCAGGGTATTGAGTTGGTCATTCTCTCTGAAGGAGGGAGTATATCAAAAGAGTTCAAGGTTGTGGCCCACCCGAATGAGGCTATGAAGCATCTCTCAGAAAAAGGATTTGAGGAAATTATTATTGGCGGTGGCACCGCAACTTATAATCTTTTCCTTGAAGGCAAATGGGTGACGGATATTTACTTTAACATACATCCCGTAATTATTGGCAATGGTGGGATTTTAGCAACAGACCATAAATTGATCTCTAATTTTAAACTGGTGGGCCATAAACAGGTAACTGAAAACATTCTTCAGCTTCATTTAACAAAGATGTGAGGACTCAACATCTTTGCGTACCATTCTTGATTGCCCACATGGCTGTTGCATTCCTGCCAGCGCACGTACTATATTAGGAGCTCAAATGGGAGCACAAGAGCGGAATCAATAAAAAAATCCCCATCGCATGATGGGGATTTTTTTATGACGGGCTCTCCTTATATTTCCTTTCGATTATCATCCGATTCAATATCGATCAATTTATTGTAAGGATCTATACCTACCTGTTCGGGTTTTTGATCAACAACTAACGTCATCGTATTGTTGATTCGATCGATTTTATGCTTTTTTAGATAAAGCTCCTGACGTTTATTACCGTCTTTGCTTTTCTTATCCGAGAAAACACCTACCTCGATATAGTCTGCCAATGGCAATGATTTCAGGGTCACACGATCTGATTTCTTAAAGGACAGCGGCTGTCCACCTTCGTCATTGTAACTCTTTTTCCCATTGCCATCTACGCGGTACTTGGAAACTTCAAATTGGATATCAACCTGGTATTTACCATTCTTAAGTTTCTTAGAACTTACTTTTTCTATTTTATTGTTATACAGGGTGATCGTTTCAAACATATCTTTAATCAGGTAACGTAATGAGTCCGGAGTCGCCTGCCTAAAACTATCCACAAACTCTGATGAAGTTGTATACGGTGGGTTTTGAAACGCTGTACGTTGTAAATAAGACTGGGCTGTCCTGTTAAAAAGATCCTCCCCCAGATAATCGCTCAAGGCATAAAGTACCAGGGATCCCTTTTGGTAATGGATGTACATTTGATTTTCATTATACATCAACGGCTTTTCACCTAGCTTTTCGGCACTTCGTCCCTGTAAATAGCCATCGAGCGCATCTTTGAGAAACTTACGCATCTGCCCTTTGCCATATCTTTTTTCCAAAACCTTGAGCGATGAATATTCAGACATACTTTCGGACATCAATGTAGCCCCCTGCACATTGGCTCCTACCACTTGATGTGCCCACCACTGATGTGCAATCTCATGGGCTGTTACCGCGTAGGGATAATCGACCGCATCTTCCTTCTTCTCATTGACATCAGCAATAAAACCGATCGCTTCGGAAAAAGGAATTGTATTTGCAAAGGACTGCGCGAAAGTTCCCGCTGTGCGCGGAAATTCAATAATACGCAATTGTCGATGCGGGTAAGCACTGTATTCCTTCGTATAGTAAGCCAAAGAAGCCTTACTGGAAGCCATCATGCGATCGAGGTTATAGGTATGCCCCTTATGGTAATAAATCTCCAAATTAACACCGTTCCACTTATCTTTTTTGACTTCATATTCGGCCGAATTAAATGCAAAAAAGTTCAGGATTTCCGAATCCATTTTATATTGATAGTACTTACGGCCATCTTTCTCCCATTGTTTTGTGAGATAACCCGGAGCAATAGCCAACTGATTCTTGGCCGTACTTACTGTAGCTTCAAAACGGATCCAATCGGCATCGTTGGATATATAGTTATTCTGCAGAGCCCTTTTGTCAGTCTGCGGAGCCATTCTATCGCGATACGGAAGTCCGTATTTTTTGCGGACATCATTATCGACCAACTCGCCACGGTCAAGATAGCCTATATTCGGGAAAAGCATATTGTTGATAAACGTACCATTGCCCTTTACAGGCGATTTTTCATTTATCCAGGTATTGGGGGGACTAACAGTACTAAATTTCAACACAATAGAATCGCCTGGAGCCATCGGCTTCTCGAGTTTATAAATGTTGAAATTATATTTATCGTCGGCAGAGATCAATTTATTTGGTACACTTAAAGAAAATGTATAATCGTAATTATTGTAATTGACAAAAATAGAATCAATAGGCGTATTGGTCTTATTTTTTAATACATAGTCCGCATGCGCTTTAAAACTTCGTGTATCGGGAAAAATATCCAGATTAAACTTAATATCCACGACACGGGGCTGCGGCCTGTACTGGTATTTCTTATATTTTTTTTCCCATTCTACAGCCTGTTTTTCATGATCTAAACTGGTATAATATGGATTTTTGATGTGGTTTTCGTAATATATTGCAGCACCGATGCCAATAAAGCCCACAAAGGCAAAAATGAGCATTGCCGTTGTTACCGGCCCTAAATTCGCTTTAAAAATACCCCAACGCTCCCGAACTCCCGAAAAACCGCCTCTTCGCCATAGCAGCAGGGCAATAACGGCAAAAAACACCGCAAAAAGCAGCCAATAAACCCGATACGTTAAAAATGGAAGAACATAGCCGAATCCATCCATATCCGAGTAATCCAGATCCGGTCCCTGGTTAAACTGATAAATTTCCTGTTCTACACCGACCATGGATAAAAAAGGTAATCCAATAAAGAGGGTCAATAAAACAAAAAATCCAGCCAGGTAATTTTTGAAAAGCGTATGTACAAAAAGTGAAATAAACAGCCATACCAAATTTGACAGCATACCATACACCATCAGATGCATCACATATTGTCCAATTTCAAAATTATAATAGTGATGGTACACCTGGAACCCCATGCAGGTCGCAATCACAACGGCCAGCAAAGTCAATTGCATCAAAAGAATTGCGATAATCTTCGATCCCATAAAAGCCCAGTTGGGCGTCGCTGTTGTATCCAACAATCCTCCCATCCGCGTAATGCTTCCGCGATGGACAAGAAGTCCCGTAAAAAGAAACGTCAGGATCAGCAGGAAAAACTTAAATGTAGTCCCCGGGATCATCAGCATTTTCCAGGTCACCGGATAAGTCGACGTTCCGAATATCGAGCCAATGGTGCTTGCCATCAAGATAATGAACAATACCCCTACCAAAGTCAATATTAAAAACACCGGATTTTTGACGATATAGCGATAGTCGTATCGCGCCATTGTCCATGTTGTTTTCAAATAATGAAAGGTCGAAAAATCATAGTTTACTTTAGGTAGATTGATCTTGAAGATACTATCAAAGTTATTTTTGGTTAAACGGGCTCCTTTTTTCGATGATTTAAAGGAAATCGAATGTTGTGAAAAAGAAAACAACATATAAAACCCGCCAATGAATAAGGCTGCGACAGCGAGCCATATTAACCGGTTATAAATAACAGCTCCGGTAAAGGGAAGATTATTGACATTCTTCTCATCTGGAGACCAGTATTGGGTATAGTATGAGATGGCACTATCCCCAAAAGGATCTATCAATGCCCCTACAAAACGATTGTCCATATTGTTCGCCAGATTCTGAACCAGCACCTGAAGAATAATAAGGATCAACACCGCGACAAAACCAACGTAGACGTTTCGTGTCAATGTTACCAGCACAAAGATAATTGCACTAAAAATAATGAGATTCGGGATAACCTGTACAAGATAGGTCTGTAAATATGCCCAAACATGAATTGGCCCCAATAAGGATTGATTGATACCCGGCACAAATTGTGCGACGATAATACCCAAGGTTGAAGCAAATACAATAACCAATACAACAGCTACTGATCCAAAGAATTTACCGAGTAGATAGTCCGTTTTTGAGAAAGGGTAACTGAAAAGTATCGTATGCACCTGATATTGAAAATCCCGGTAGACACAGGCTCCAACAATGGACGGTATCAAGAAATAAATAATAGTCGACATCCCATTGACCATACCATTAATCGCCCATGGAGAGTTCATAATGGTGTTGGATGAGGTCGTTGCTGTTATACCGTCAAAGATGCCGAGCGAAGACAACATAATAAACAGCGAAAGCGCAAAGAAGAGTGCCATATAGATGTAGACGGCAGAACTCTTAAACCAACGCGCAAACTCAAAATGGAAGATGGCTTTAAACATGGCGTTGATCATTTTTTAGCGCTACAAAATAGACATCCTCCAATTGGCCTTGAGCGTTCACAAATGATTCATCAGGACGCGCATCGCTGTACACCCGGATATTGAGTGTATTGTCCTGATTGTAATTGGTTGAAATAACGTTATATTTTTGTGTATACTCATCCAGTTGATCCCGACTGATGATACGTACCCAGATCTTACCATCCAATTGATCGATGGATTCTTTAGGAGTGCCTCTCAAAAGAATCTTTCCCCCATTCAGAATGGCCAACTCATGACACAGTTCACGCACATCATCCACAATATGCGTAGAAAAAATGACCGTATGATCTGTACCTATCTCCCGTAGAACGTTCAAAAAACGATGTCTTTCCGCGGGGTCAAGCCCTGCAGTCGGTTCATCTACAATGATTAACTTGGGATCATTCAGCAACAATTGTGCAATACCAAAACGTTGCTTCATCCCGCCCGAGTAACCACTTACGCTTTTATTGCGCACGTCCCAAAGATTGGTTACCTCAAGAACACGATTGATAATGGCATCCCGATCGGCTTTCGATTTAATTCCTTTAAGCTTTGCAAAATATTGCAGCAGATCTGATGCAGAGAGATTGGGATAAACACCAAATTCCTGTGGCAAATAACCCAAGACTTTCCGCAAATCGAGCTGATTTTTGAGTACATCAATATCACCAAAAGTAATACGGCCACTGTCGGGTTTCTGAAGTGTCGCAATTGTCCGCATTAAAGAAGACTTGCCTGCACCATTTGGTCCCAGTAAACCAAACATACCAGGCTTAATTTCTAAGTTTACGGCGTCTAAAGCTTTTACTCCATTAGAATAGGTCTTACTAAGGGTCTCTATGGATAAATTCATAATTTATTTTAACTGTTAATAATATGTTAGTATACCAAAACAATGATATGTTACATGAATATAGTAAAAGTTAAAAACAAACGAAAATGAAAGGCTTCCAATGGACGAATCTGCTGCCCAAAAAAAGTTTTTGCTTTTGGACAAATCCTCTAAAAGATGAGTCTCCAAGCGGGTCAGATAGCATTATCTGCAGACAAAAAAACTGTTTTGCTTTGGACAAATAGCCCGCTAAGTGGGTCAGATAGCATTAAAAGATCTACTAAAAACTTCGCAATAGTGGCTGTGTACTACATCGAAAGGATCCGCCAAAGCTACGGCTGATCTGGAAATCAACGTATTCAACATGAACACCACAAGCGGAGAGCTTATCTCCAATATAGCCAAAAACAGGATCAGTCACATAGACTGTCGGATTAATAGGCAGACCATTCGTTGCTAGCAAGCTCGCCTCCTTCAAATTGACCACAATTTTGTCCCATGTTTTCAGTTTTTGGGGTATCCCATAGGGTAGCGCTTCCTCACAAACGATCATCAATCCTTCGCGGATCAGTCCTAGTGCACAGTCCAAATGAAGTATATTGGGATGAAGCTTCACTTCTTCAACCTGATAACCATAAGGCTGTAATAGTTTAGCGAGCCACTTAATCCCAAGGCTGTTTGAGGAAAGCCCAGAGTTGCCGACAAAAATATGTTTACCGTATACCAGGATGTCGCCCCCTTCTATAAAAGGGCCATGCCATAATCCCAACTCCTCCTGCTCCGCCATGGCGGGTCTTGGCGCGGCCACATAAAGGCAGTCACTTTGATAAACTTCACGTTCCAACACATCCCGGATGGGCCATATTTCATTGCGGCGCTGCATAAAACGGATTGACCCCTCAATAACGGCATTTCCAATGGTGAAAAATGGGTCACGGACAAAGAAATTAGAATAACCGTGTTCTCCTCCGGACACTTTTTCAAGTGCTGTAAGGTTACGTGGCCGCAACACTTCAACGCCATATTTCTCCAACAGCAAAGCAAAATTATGCCGCTCTTGTTCCCATGCCTTTTGCAATTCGGGATACACTTCTCCAAAATCTTTTCCTGCATTGGCATATTCACCCTCCAACGCGGTGGAAGATAAAAACCGAAGATCTTCAACTTTCATCATTTCCGGAAAGCCAAATTCAGACACCGTAAGAATAACTTTCTTTAAAGGGGCAAACTCATTTTCTACAAAGATCATAGCACTGATTTTAAGTCCAATTTGCTTTTTTTTATCAAAAAAAACAAATGTATAGGAAAGCGGAATCTAAATTCCCAGAACCCAGCGTACATTGAACAAATCAGTTACTTCAATAAATTTCTGCTGCTTATCAACATCTATTCTTCTTTTTTGTTGGGATGTAAGTCTTTCAATCAATTCCCCACGCTCGGAAATATCCCGACAGGGCAAAAACACAGCGACGTAGTTTCCTACTCTCCGTCCCTCGTTGTGCACCAAATCAGAGCCGTAAATTGCGATACGTCCGGAAATAAGAGTGGCACTCACTACAGGTATTTCAGCACAGCCCTGCAAGGGTTCTTCGAACATATCAAAATGTAACGTTCCCCCAAAACAGGTCTGATAAAACGTAAGTGCCGCTCTACAATTTCCTGAGAAAGTAATGAAAATTCCGCTTTGCAAGCGTTCCATTGGCTGAACTAACATCATATCATTTGGCTATGCATCCGGTATTTCAGGCTCTACAAGTTTTCTCATTTTTTCCAACGACTCTTGCCATCCAAGGTAGCACATCTCGGCAGGAATAACCTCAGGAATTCCAGTCTGTTCAATCTTAAGTTCTGTACCACAGATCACTTTACGCAAGGAAACAGTCGTTGTCATTTCGCCCGGTAAATTGGGATCATCAAATCGATCCACGTACTTGATAAAGGTATCTTGCTCAATTTCAAGGTACTCACCACCAAAAGAATGGCTATGACCGGTACTAAAATTAATGAAGGTCATTTTGAAACTTCCGCCTACTTTAAAATCCATTTGCTGTACTGTACAGACAAAACCATAAGGAGGTAGCCAGCTGGCATGTGCTATCGGATCTGCGAAAGCACGGAATACCTTTTCAGGACTTGCCTGAATAATTCGATGTAATGAAACCTGATTCGTTTTCATATCTATATTGTTTATAAGTGAATAACCATTGCTTATTTTTTATTTTACTCGCTATTAGTACATTCTTTCAGTCCAATAAAATCCGGTAAACTTGCTACACTACTGAAGTCTGATGATATGCTCCTGTACTAGCTGTCTCCTTGTTGCTTAAACGAGCAATCTTGGCCTGATAGAAATAAGAAACAGCAAGTACCCCCAATACTAAAATGGGCATCAGCATAAATGCTGCATTTTTGTCAACACATGCGTGACTAATAAAAGCAAATATTAAATTGAACGTCAATCCAGCATAGGCCCATTCTTTTAATTTGGTCGGAACCTGCGGTACTGCAATTGCAATAACGCCCAACAGCTTACAGATAATTAAAGCATAGGCAAAATAGTCGGGATATCCCAATGGTTTTGTGCCCGCATTGATATATTGCGGCGCAAATAACAGTGTTCCAAGTGGCATCAGTCCTTCCCAGAGAACTATAAATACCGTTGCTATCCAAAAAGCAATCTTGTTCTTTTTCATTGTATAAGTCGTTTGTGTAAATGTATAATTTCAGTGATAATCAGCCTTGAATCCTTGAATTACTAATTCGCAGATTCTACATAGTTTACGAAGCTATTTAAAATAGCCTGCCAGCCCGATTTTTGTAATTCAGGATCATTTTCCTGTTCCGCATCAAAAACTGTTATCACACTGGTTTTCCCTTCCGCTTCGGAAAAAAGCGTATTTACACTTCTTCCATCAGCCATGGTATATGCAATTTCCCGGTATAAATTTACCGTATGGTAGGTTCCTTCGAAGTCAAATCCGAAGCTTCCATCTTTTGCCTCCATTCTATTTTTAAAAGTACCATCAACGCGAAGATCATTTTCACTGCTTGGGCAGTGCCAGCTCGGGTCTGCCGAATTCCATTGCATAATATCCGTCGGACTGTTCCATAATTTCCATACTTTTTCTACAGTAGCATTAATCGTTGCTTCAACTGTAATTTTTGTCTGTCTTTCCATTGTTTTTCTGTTGTTTATATTGATATAACAAAGATGCAAAGGATCACAACATTACGGCTGTTGCAAAGACGACAACTTTAGGGGTAGATTACGACAAAAACTATTTGTACCTTTATATCATAAACCAAAAATGATATGCAAATCTCTGTTTTTGTTCCCGAATACGGCACTATCGAAGGTATTACCCCTGCGTTCAGAACCTTTCATACGGCCAATGAATTTCTAACGGCCTTTGGAAAACAGCCTATTTTTGAAGTCGAATATGTAGGTTTAACGACTTACGTTCCGGCCAATAGCGGGGAGTATACCATCAAGACAAACCGGCTACTACAGGACGTTCAGAAAACAGATCTGCTTATTATACCGCCTATTTTTGGCAACATAGAAAAAGGAATACGCGATAATGCCGAAGCGATCCCTTATTTCACAAAACTGTACCACAAAGGGGCTAGTCTTGCCAGTCTGTGCGTGGGTGCTTTCCTGCTCGCTGAGACAGGTCTTTTAGATGGAAAAAAATGTTCGACACACTGGGCACATATCGAAGAGTTCAAGGAAAAATACCCCCACATTGAAATTGAGGATGGCGCTGTGATCACTGAACATGAAAATATCTACAGCAGCGGTGGCGCGAGCAGCTTATGGAATCTGATCCTCTATTTAGTGGAAAAGTATTCCGACAGGGAAACAGCCGTACTCATAGCCAAATATTTTGCGCTGGATATCAGCCGGGATAATCAATCGCAATTCGCCATATTCAGAGGCCAACGTAATCATGCTGATCTGGATATCCAACAAGCTCAAGACTATATCGAGAAGAAGTACGAGGAGAAAATTACAGTCGAAGAACTGGCCAATCATGTCAATATTGGGCGGCGCACATTTGAACGGAGATTCAAAGAAGCAACCAACAACACGCCTGTCGAATACCTGCAACGCGTGCGCATCGAAGCTGCAAAAAAATTCTTCGAAGCGTCACGAAAAAACGTTTCCGAGGTGATGTTTGATGTAGGTTATACCGACACAAAAGCCTTTCGGGATATTTTTCGAAAAATTACAGGCCTTACACCAATAGATTATCGAAACAAATTTGCCAAGGTAACTGCTGATGTCGCCATTGAGCAATAAGCTGTGCTAAACAATAAAGCCACTCCTCAGAGTGGCTTTATCATTACTCGAATTCCTTCTATTTATTTTAACATCATTTCCCGAATATATTTCACGGGTGAATTACCAAAACTCAGGAATTTTTCATTGAACGCCTTCAAATTAAACTGTTTCCCTTCTTTTTGTTTTACAGCTTCCCTAAGGTCATAAATTTCTTTATATCCCGTAAAGTAAGACGTCAGCTGCACACTGCTCACAGACACGCGTTTCCATTTACCGGCTGCTTCGGCCTGTTGTTGAAACGCTTCATCAACCAACAAATGCATAGCGTCTTTTTCACTCATATTTTTCACATGAACGCTATAATCGAGTATGGCATTGCACACGGTACGCAGATGCCATTTGTACCACATCAACCACATTTCAGGAGCATTGTCACCGTAACCGTTTTCGAGCATCATTTGTTCGGTATAGACAGCCCAGCCCTCAATCATTGCACCGTTACCTAAAATACTCTTGATGAGACTCGGCGATTGGTTTGCATACACCAATTGGGTATAATGGCCCGGAATAGCTTCGTGGATATTGAGTATTTGCAAGATATAATGGTTATACTCCCGGAGGTAACTCTCCGTTGCCTCTTTGGTCCAGCCTGTCAGACTACCCACATTGTAATAGGTATTCCCACCTTTATCGTATGGACCAGGTGCACTGATTGAAGCTCCCGCAACCCCAGCCATATAAGCAGGCTCTTTACGCACCACGAGCGGCTTGCTATCATCGATGTACAATAAATCCTTTTGTTTGACAAACGCAACCAGCTTAGGTATCTGTGCTTCGATAGCGGATTGAAACTCTTCTGCTTTAACATGTTTGACAGACAGGGTGTCGATCATCTTTCGAATGACAAGCAAACTATCTGACGGCAAGGACAATTTCCCAAAATATTTAGGCCACAGTTCTTTGCTGATTTTATACATCTCTCCGTGTAAATAGCTTTTTCTCGCTAGAGCAGCCTGATAAATCTGTTCGGCCGTTGAACCCGATTGGATATCGAAATCAAATTTCTTGTCGTAAAGTTCTTTTCCTAATCTAAAACTTCGCGGAGAAGGATTCGGTGTCACTTTTAAAAATTGAACATATCCGTTGATCGCCGCAATAGCTTGTTGCGAAGCCTTCTGGATGGCATCCTTTTCTGAAGCCGGCAGATCGGATTTTTTCAGTGAATCCCGTAAATCGCTTTCAAAAACAGATAAACCGCCCAAATTCTGTTGAATTGCCAAATCGGTCAATACCAAGGCCGGATTTTTAAGCTGTACTTTCGCGGCCTCATAATAGGCCGGAATCTTCGTCAAACGTTGATAAATAGCTTTAAGTCGGGTCGATAATGGCGCATAATGCTCGGCAAGCATAAAAGCGATCGTCCCCCCAACATTGTACGAAGAAGGATTCCACTCATACGCGCGCTCTTGCTCAATAGACCAAACATTGGATTCAAGATAGTTTTGAATCAGATGATAATCTGTTTGCTGAGAAAGATTCAAGGTGCTCAGATCAAAACTTTTGAGGCTGTCCAAATGTCTTTTCGAAAACTCCAGACGTAGTTTTCGCGTATTGGCATCCGGAATTGTCAACAAGGAATCATACTGATGGAACCCTACTTGGGTAGCCCATTCCGGATTTTCTTTCCAAAGCTGCTGAATAAAACGGTCTTCATACGATTTAAATTTTTCATTCACAGCAGTATCAGCAGCAGATTGTCTGTTATGAGTTCCCGATCCACAGGAAGCCATTAGGCCCAATCCAGCGATAGCAAGGGTATATGTTATAAGTTTCATTGGAGTAATTTGTCTAAAATTAACATTATTGTTGATGAATTTCAGCATTTTACTCCAATAATTTAAAACTATAACCAGGTATGAAATTTCTGGATAAACCAATTTTTGACCCACTGTGTAAGTAAACAATAGCAGACCAAAATGCCGATTAGCCATGGAAAATAAGTCAGAGGCAGTGCCTCCATTTTTAAGGCAGCGGCAAATGGCGTAAACGGCAAAACGACACCAATAATCATAATTAAACTCGTCAAGGCAACAACCGGTGCAGCAGCCCAGCTTTGAATAAAGGGTATTTTCTTAGTCCTTATCATATGGATAATTAATGTTTGTGAAAGCAATCCCTCTACAAACCAACCAGTCTGAAAGAGTGTTTGATCCGATACCGTATTGGCGTTGAACACGAAAAGCAATACCGCAAAAGTGGCGAAATCAAACAGTGAACTTATAGGGCCAATAAATAACATAAACTTAGAGACACTGCCAGCATCCCATTTCTTTGGCTCGACGATAAATTCCTCATCCATGCTGTCCCAAGGAATAGATACCTGCGATATATCGTAGAGTAGATTTTGAATAAGCAGATGCACCGGCAGCATCGGTAGAAAGGGAAGAAAAGCACTGGCCCCAAGCATACTGAACATATTGCCGAAATTGCTGCTTGCCGTCATCTTGATATATTTAATGATATTGCCAAAAGTTCGACGTCCATAAATAATCCCTTTGCGTAGCACCATAAGGTCCTTTTCCAGCAGAATGATATCTGCACTTTCTTTGGTAATGTCAACAGCCGTATCCACACTGATACCCACATCAGCCTCCTTAAGTGCCGCTGCATCATTGATACCATCGCCCATAAAGCCAACCGTATGTCCTTTTTCCCGCAATGCTTTAACGACACGAACTTTTTGGAGAGGACTCAATTTAGCAAATACCGATACCTCATCAACACATTGATTTAGCTCGGTGTCGGGAATGCTATCTAATTCATTTCCATTGACAATCCGATTCACTGGAATGCCGACATCCATACAAATTTTGCGTGTGATAATCTCATTATCTCCAGTCAACACTTTGATCCCGATTCCCAATTTTTGTAAAGCTTCAATAGCCGGCTGTGAAGAGGGTTTGGCCGGATCCAAAAAGCCGATGAAACCGGTTAAAGTTAACTTCTCTTCATCTGCAACAGCATAGGTCAAGGGGTGAGCACCGTCAAATTCGCGGATCGCAACCAATAAAACACGTAGCCCCTCCTCATTCATCTTTCTGGATGTTTTCAACACAATTTTACGCATCGTATCGTCCATCGGTACAGTACGGTCATTTTCGACATGCAGACTGCGGTCATCTCCCGGATCAAAAGCATGTGTACAAAGTTCAAGCATTTCCTCTACAGCCCCTTTACAGATCAACAGATGTTTGCCATTATGCTGTTTGAGGACCACAGACATCCTTCGCCGCTGAAAATCAAATGGAATCTCGTCAATTTTCAGATATTGATCCTCCACTTTCAAGTAATCGTGCAATTCGGCATGTTCCAACACAGCTTTATCCATCAAATTCTTGAGACCAGTCTGATGAAAACTATTGAGATAGGCCCACTTGAGCACCTCGTCATCTTCGACCCCATACACATTAAGATGTTTTTCCATGACGATCTTGTCCAATGTCAACGTGCCTGTTTTGTCGGTGCACAGCATATCCATAGCACCTATATTTTGGATAGAATTTAACCGCTTGACGATAACTTTACGCTTACTCATATTGACTGCACCCTTTGCCAAGTTAGCGGTGACAATCATGGGTAGCATTTCGGGGGTTAAACCTACAGCGACAGCAATGGCAAAAAGTAGCGCTTCCGTCCAGTTCGCTTTCATCAACCCGTTAATCAAGAAAATCAGCGGAACCATGACCAGCATAAAACGGATCAATAAGAAACTCACCTTATTTATACCCTTATCAAAACTTGTTTCGGGACGTTCGCCGGTAATCGATTTGCTGATACTCCCGAAATAGGTGTAACTTCCTGTCGTTACAATCACGGCTATCGCCGATCCACTAACAACATTGGTCCCCATAAAACAAATATTACAAAGTTCAATAGGTGATTTGTCCGCCGCATTCCGGATGGGCAAATAATTCTTCTCTACAGGAAGCGCCTCACCTGTCAACATACTTTCACTCACAAAAAGGTCTTTACTTTGAACGATACGGCAATCTGCAGGTATCATATCCCCGGCAGAAAGGTATACAATATCTCCCGGCACCAGTTCAACAATAGGAATCTCTCTTTTCCCTTTAAATTTCCGCAATACCGTCGCCGTAGTTTTGACCATACTTTTTAATTTTTCTGCAGCGGCATTACTTCGATACTCCTGTACAAAACGAAGCAGCGCACTGACCAAAATCATAATGGACACCACAACAACTGTTTTATAATCTCGTTCGCCAACCTCTGGAAGCCCTACATCAATAATAAAGGAAACAGTTGCAATCAATAACAGGATATATATAAAGGGGTTAGCAAAAGATTTCAATAGCTGCACATACCACTTTGGGGCCTTTTGATGTTTCACTTCATTTAATCCAAATTTCTGTTGACGTTCCTTAGCCATTTCGTCTGTAATCCCCTCTCTGCTCGTTTCTAACATCGCGCAGGCAAGTTTTTCATCCTGACTGGCCACCCCCTGCAACTTGGTCACGGTCCCCACATTCATTCCATTGGAACTGATCATGTTGTGCAATGGATTCTTTGCTGTTTTATTGTTCATTTTAATCATAGCCCTATAGCCCCTTTCCTGTTAATTTCCGCAAATCCCGTTCTTATTACAGATCCGATTCTTATTACAGATCTGACTCTGTACCTATAATTTCCCAGCTTATTTTTGTTACTCTTTCTTCGATGGTCAATCGGCTAGCCATCCGTTCGATAAGACTGTCTTGCTGACCGATAGCTCTAACGATGGCCCTAATGACAACGCCATTGGTAGCGAGGTTATCGTCACTCGAAAGCGAAGACAACAACAGTTTTTCGTTACTGCTCAGCATCTGCATCAATAAAACACGAATATGATTTTCGATGTCTATCCCACAGCCTATGGTCAGTAGATATTCCGTCTGCGATGCTGCCGATTTATTAAAAGTCAAGAAGGCCATTTTTTGTCCGATTGGACGAAAGATCAGGTGTGTAAAAATAATAGCCAATGCAACGACAAATGCTTGGGCATGCAAACCTAGACCGGAGAGCGCGCCTACTGCAGCCGAACACCAAATCGTCGCCGCCGTGTTTAGACCATGCACATTCAAACCGTCCTTCATAATCACACCAGCGCCAAGAAAACCAATTCCGCTGACCACATAAGAAGCAATCCGTCCGGTAGCATCACCACCAATTTCTATGGAAAGCAGCACAAAAGCTGCTGCTCCCAACGAAACTAAGGTATTTGTCCGAAGCCCCGCATTTTTCTGGCGCCATTGGCGCTCTACTCCCACAGCAGCCCCCAAAAGCAAGGCTGCAAATAATCGTATGGCAAATTCAAAAACACTCATCTCTTTTTCCTCCTTTGCCTGCAAAGGTCCACATTCCTGCTCCCAGAATCCGTTAGAGATCTTTTAGAAAATTATTAGAATTTCATTAGAGAAATAATTAAATTAAACAATTGAAAAACAACACCTTACAACTTAATTTAAAAATACACAGATCAACATGTCCAATTTCTTTAACTTCAAGCATTGTTGTGGTGTAAATCAGTTACACTAAAAACAATAAAAAAATGGAACAACGCATCAATTTTTTCGCAAAAGGGCAAAATGCCATGAAATCAATGTATGGAATAGGTACATATCTGAGCAAGTGTTCGATAGAACAAGAGCTTTTGCATCTTATTTACTTCCGTGTATCACAAATCAATGGCTGTGCATATTGTCTGGATATGCATTCAAAAGATCTACTGGCGACCGGAGATCAACCACAACGATTGTTCTTATTGGATGCCTGGCGGGAAGCCCCCCTGTATAGCGAACGTGAACGTAAAGCGCTGGAATGGGCCGAAGCCGTGACGAAAATTACGCATGGCGATGTGTCGGACGAGGTTTATACGAAAGCAACTGCTGTATTTTCGGAAGAAGAACTTATCGACCTGACCTTGGCCATTACAGCCATCAATTCTTATAACAGAATCAATATTTCCTTCCGCACACAAGCAGGAAGCTACAAAGTTGGGCAGCACAAAGTACAACCAACCTCATAAACACGAGGTCGATATTTATACGATAAATTAAAGCATAAAAATGAAAGATTTCATCTTATTATTTCGTCAGGGGGCCAATGAACAAAGTCAGCTGACAGAGGAAGAAGCAAAAGCTGTGAACAAAAGATGGCACGACTGGATTAGTGACATCGATGCGCAAGGAAAACTGAAGGATCATGGTTCCCGTCTTGATCCAGCCGGAAAGGTATTAAAGCCAGGCGGTATCGTTACAGATGGACCTTTTGTAGAAATTAGGGAAAGACTCGGCGGTTTTATTGTCGTCACAGCAGACGATCTCGACGAAGCTACAACCTTAGCCCATGGCTGTCCTATTCTCGAATTTAACGGCAGTGTAGAGATACGTGCACTGCTCAACTAATCATATACAGGGGCAGCTGTATACGCGCACAGCCGCCCCTATTTTAGACTTATGGATCCGGATTTTCTAAAACAGCTTTTCCAGCAAGAATTTACCAAAATAGTCGCTGTCATCAGTAAGAGTTTTGGTCTTCAATACATCGAAATCGCCGAAGATATCGTCAGCGAAACTTTCTTATTGGCCACAGAATCTTGGCAGACCAAAGGCGTTCCTGCAAATCCTAGGGCTTGGCTGTACACGGTTGCAAAACAAAAGACACTGGCCCAGTTTCGAAGAAATAAAATATTTACAGATAAAATCATCCCTGCAGTGCGGCAGAGCGAGCCGGAAGCGGAAAGTTTCGACGACTTTAATTTCTCGCAGGAAAATATCAAAGACAGCCAATTAAAAATGCTGTTTGCAATCTGTACGCCAGCAATTGCCAGTGAGGCTCAAATAGGTCTTGCCCTTAGAATCCTCTGTGGTTTTGGTATAGACGAAATTGCCGAAGCATTTCTTTCCAACAAAGAAACCATCAATAAGCGCCTATTCAGAGCAAAGGAAAAACTACGTTCAGAAAAAATCGAACTCGAACTGCCCTCCGAAGCAGAAATTATTAAACGCCTCGATAACGTACTCCATATTATTTACCTCTTATTTAATGAAGGGTATTATTCTAAAACCCAAAATCAAATTTTAAGAAAGGAGCTCTGTATTGAAGCGTTACGCCTTGCGCTAATGCTTTCGACTTATGAAAAAACAAATACACCTAAGACCAATGCGCTCATTGCGCTGATTTGTTTTCATTCCTCCCGTTTCGAGGCAAGGCTGACCAATGAAGGTGATTTCATTTTGTATGAACAACAGGATGAGGAGCGCTGGAATCAAGCACTTATACATCAAGGGCTACATTTTCTGAAAAACGCTGCATCGGGCGACGAACTCACATCTTACCATCTGGAGGCAAAGATTGCGCAATGCCATTGTATAAAGGAAGACAGTCCAGAAAAATGGGCCGAAATCCTGCAATGGTATGACCGTTTATTAGTCGTCAATTATTCCCCGGCAGCTGCATTGAATAGAATATTTGCACTATATAAAGTAAAAGGTGTTAAAGCCGCATTAGTCGAAGTAAAAACCTTACAACTAGAAGACAATCACTTTTATCTTGTGCTCTTGGGAGAACTCTATAAGGAACTGGACAAAAACAAAGCCATCGCAAACTTTAACAAAGCAAAAATCCTGGCTAAAACAACATTGGAAAAAGAGATCATCCAACAGAAGATTGATGCTATAAAGTCTGCAATGGCCTAATTTGTTTACTACTTATCGATTACTTTTGCCTCTTTCCAATAGGATACAAAAAGTTGGTAAAGCTCCGAGGGATCCAAATCAATAGTTGAGGACGAATACATGATACACAGTTCTTGAGTGGATTCTTGATAAGCCATTTTCCATAACAGCGACGAAAGCTGCTTTTTATATTTAATAGGATTATGCAGTGTTACAATGACCATCGTATCGCCACCGACTTTTTGTAAGTCGATGCTTTTAACATCCTGCCAGTCGCCTTGGCCAAAAGCTTTCGATACGGGTGTTGTCTTTCCAAGAAAATAACGGTCGTTCAAAACAATTTGCGCTGTTTTATCCCGAAGGCTCAGTAGGCTAGAAAACAATAAAACTAAGAGTACCAGCAATGCTCCTGCAGAAAAAACTGTCGGTTTGGCTTTAAATATACCGTCAAATAAACCGATACTGTACAATAAAACGAGTAGAAGCAATAAACATAGGACTCCCGAAATTGACAATAGCTGAATTGTTTTCTTTTTATTTCTGTATAAGCTTGTTTCCTTCATCTACTTAATTCCCCCAGTTAACATTCAGGTTATGTTTTTCAGCATACGCTTTTCCTAAAGCATATACGTTGTCAAACACCTCGTTAATGGAAGGCATATCTTTTTTTTCGATCTTTTGGAGTAATGCCTGCTTTTCTTCTGCCGAACCTTTGCTGTCGCATAACTTTGCATAAGCAGTATATTCATTTTTATAGACCGGCAATACTTTTTCAAATAATGCAATCGACTGCTCTTTCAATGCTTTCGCGTCGGCATCGGAAACATTCAGTTCCTTAATATCTTTTAAGGCCTTTTCGACAACCTGAATCTTGATTCCGACAGATTTTTGAGCTTCATCGCCTACTTTCTTACTGGAGGGCATATCCGCAAATTCAACGGTCTCCTGCTCGAGCTGTTTACCATAGCGTTCAGGGGCAAAATCTGCTATAAGATTTGTGTTTAAAACAACTTTTCCGAAAAAAGTCTCTGGACTTGGGGATTGACAAGCGGTAAAAAATAAGCTCATCGACATGAAAATAATAAATAGTAAGTGCTTCATATATAAATTCTGTTTGTGACCAAAGTACTTAATATTCATGAAATAGGCAAACATGTCACCCTCGCACACCTCCTGTATAAAAGTGCCATCAACCTATCCCTTTAGGCGAAAAAAGCGGTATATTAGAGCGATTCATCTTGCACAAATTGCTAATTTTTAATATATTAGCAATTACAACATAAGAGATTAAAAACAGTCATTATGGGCTATGATATTAGTTACCACCCCATCTCAGAACAGCAGATAGAAACTTGGTATTTTGACTTACTCAAAAATCCCGAAAAGATTGAGGAAGTTTCTGCAGTTCACCAATTGGAAGATTTCTATAAAACCAAGTACCAAGACACCTTAAATGCGGGCCGGGAAACCGACAAAAATGATTATTTTGACAAAACCCACGGTTTTTTCATTGCTGTTGTCCAAGGTTTTTTCGAAAAATACTTCTATGTTCGAGGTGGAGCCCTGTCCTTCTCCAAAAATGACCATTTATCCAGCTATTACAAACAGTGGGAACAATTTGTTCAACAAGAATTTCTAACCAATAATATCGAAAATAGGCTTGTAGAAAATTATTGTTCGGGTGTGTTTATCCCAGCAGAAAAAGTCGCGCAATTGTTGATAGATTACCAAAGTGACCCGACGATCAAGGCTGAATTAGATACGCTATTTTCTGATAACCGTATTTCTATTTTCCTCAATGCACTGCAATATGCCAAAGATCGAAACCTTGGTCTCTTGGAAGCAACAGAAGTTGTAGAACCACAACCTTTTGATCTGAATGAATCAAAAAGTTACTCCAACCTCTTTAACTGCGACAAAGACGGACCGCTTTTATATCAGACAACAGCATTAAAACAGATCCAGGAAATAGAACAACGCAATGGACTTCCAGAAAATGAGATTTTGCCAAATGTCAAAACAGAGACGATCCATGCAGACCCTAAACATTTTGAAACCACAGACAGCTCTCAAAGCAGCAAAAAAAAGAATTTTTGGAGCAGATTATTCGGTAAAAATTAGACACTGGTCTTTGCTGGACATGGGTACTATAGATACCTTAATAGCTTCTACACTGTTGAGAAAATTTTGAATTCCGACCCATTAAACACTTCAATAATTTTGGATTCAATCCGTTATACGGATATATTCCAAAAACAATTGATTGCCTTGTAACTGAATTAAACAAATGATTTGACGATATTCGTTTTAGAATTATAACTGTTCACCCCATTATGATCTTCATTTTTCTCCTTATTCTTCTTACGCTGTTCGGGATTTTATATCTACTTCGTTCGGCTGTCAAAAAACAACAGCGGAAAATAACAATTGTTGAGTATGCCATTATCATCGGCTACCTGATTTCATTAATGATAAGCGGGGTAGGGCTATTATTCCACTCGAGTCAATATAATCAAGCCGTAGATCCCGTAGATGGTGATTGTTATATTCCCTTCGGCGGAAAACACCTTGTATCGCTATCATTTTATTTCATTGCATTCAATATTTCAGCAATAGCGATTTGGCTCAAGGGACGAAAAATCCCCCCTATTCCTCTTGTTATGACGCTAATTATGTTAATGATAGGTAGTATTATCAGTCTGTTTGTGCTCGTTCAGGTCAGCCACCACAATACGTCCACATTGGATATGTATGTTGGCAACGAAGGAACTTTATTCTTTATTTTCACGCCAATATGCTGCTTGATTATGGGCATTGGGCTAATCCGTAAAATCATCGTTGAAGAACGGGGTTACGCTATGAGCAGAAGCTATGCCAACAGCACGCTCAATAAAATCAATAACCTGCTTTCCTCAAAGCTGAATTATCCGGCATGGGCTCTTATTTTACTTGTTCCAGTCTTTCTCTTACTAACGATCATCCTCATCCTATTGGGGCAGGATCGGGACTCCATGGTGAAAGTTTTTACAGAAACAACTACTTGGGCATTTTCACAAAAAATGCACCCTCCTATCCTCGATCATCAGGGCCATTACCTCTGTACAGTTGCGGCAAAAGGAGATCCTGCCCTTGTTAAACCCCTACGGCTAGGCACAAGACATGGCAACACGATCATTGTCAATAGACAGCTTCAGGTGGCCAACGCATTCGAAGAAATATTAAGCGATTTATCGCCAGCACTACATCGCTATGTCAGATATTGCTACGATAAATATGGTTTTAATATCTCCGTCAAAATTAATTCAAGCAGCGCATCAAATTTGACTTATATTTTGATGAAGCCACTAGAATATATATTTTTATTTTTCTTATATACATTCTACGTCGAACCCGAAAAGAAAATTGCAAAACAATACAGCTAATTTTTTTAAATTGTAGCGAGCAATCATTCTTTACATCCAATTTTTCCCATTTCGGAAATCACTTCATTTTAATCATTATGGATCAAACAAACTATTTTGTCGTTCTTACAGGAGGACCTGGAGTCGGTAAAACAACCTTATTAAAAGAATTACATAAGCGGGGATTTAGCATGGTGGAAGAGGATGCGCGTCGCATCATCAGAGAACAATTGGAAGCCGATACAGATGGACTGCCCTGGAAAAATAAACTTCACTATAGCAGGCTCATGTTAGCTGCTTCATCAGTCAGCTATTTGGCGCAGCGAAAGAAAAACACAAAAGACTACGTGTTTTTTGATCGTGGAATCCCCGATACACTGGCTTATATCGCGATGGAAAATCTCGCCTTCGAAGATGAGATATTACAAGAGGCAAAGAAACTACGCTATCATAACAAAGTTTTTATCCTCCCCCCATGGAAGGCTATTTACGAAAATGACAATGAGCGGAAACAAACTTGGGCAGAAGCTAAATATACCTTTAAAGTGATGCGGGATACCTACCAGAAACTAGGCTATGAAACCATCGTTGTTCCGCAGACAACTGTCGGGGAACGTGCAACGTTTATCCTTCAAACATTGGATCAGCAAAGCTATTGATCCCGCAATTCTTTTTCAATACGGCGATCAGGTATAAGCCACATCACAGCGACTGTTCCATACATGAGCAAACTGACATAGGGGTTAATAAACGATAGCCCTATCCCCAAAAAGTAAAGAGTCGTAGAAATATTCTCCTTAACCTTCGATTTGACAGCTCTTTTCAATGCAGATTCTTCCCCTTCGATTTGAATCACAAAATATTCAACAATATGATATGCGATGGAACACATGATCAGAACAAAGCCATAGGCAATAATTGGGTCTCTTTCAAAATGTGACTCGCCAATCCAATTCGTTGTCACTGGCATTAATGACAACCAAAATAATAAATGTAAATTACTCCAAAGAACCTTCCCGTTCACTTTACGAACAATTTGGAACAGATGATGATGGTTATTCCAATAGATTCCCACATACATAAAACTTACGATATAAGAAATAATTTTGGGAAATATAGGTTTGAGGCTCGCAAAAGTAAATCCTTCAGGTACTTTTAATTCAAGTACCATAATCGTTATAATGATGGCCAAAACGCCATCACTGAATGCTTCTAACCTGCCTTTAGTCATTTTTGAAGATCGGAGTTAATAGCTGATACTGCAGGCCTAAGCGGAATACATTTAATCGTGCCACACCGGGATCAGCACCAAGCATCCCGTTGTTATAATCCTTCAATCCCCATGAATAACCGGCAAACACAGTATAACGGTCATAATTTACATTAAACTGTAAACGAGGGCGTAGATCCAAATCGATAACCTTGCCTCTGTCACGATCAAAACTTGTTTTATTTCCCTGTTTATCTTCAATGCTACCATTTTCTTTGATACTCAGCGTTTTCGCAATATCCATACCCAACTGAATATCCATTGTCATCGGCTCAAAAAAGACACGATAGCCAACAAAAGGATTAAAATTGATAAATTGTTGATTGAGACGGGTTTGGCCTCGACTTCCATTCATAAATTCATTGCCCTCCAAATCAATCTTTGTCTGCAATCGTTCATAGGCACCCTCTAAACCTAATATTAGGTTGTTGGCAAAAACGTAACGGTAGTTTAAAGCGCCACCAATATTGATTCCATATTTTTTTCCATAAGGATTATTGGTATAATAGTCCTGCTGCGTAGATCCATTCAACGTGCTCTTTGCTTCGGTTCCGGATCCCGTAAAGTTGGACACACCAGAGGTAACTCCCACACGAAGCTCATGTGATTGTGAGAAAGCCATAAAATGGGTTACACCAGCAAAAAGTCCGACAAGTAAAAATCTCTTCATCATAACCGAATATTAAATTAAAATCCCTTAAAAAAATTGCATGTATTCGACTGTTAAAAGTAAGAAAATTTCTGCGATTGAACTTATTTCCGTCTTTTATTTTTCTTTGAAAATAACGATCGTCTATCCGAGAAAAATAAAGCTGTATTGTCCCCATCTTTTGGTCATAGGATTGCACAATAAGTCAATATTTATTGAACTACATCAATGGAAATGAATCAATTCCCACTTAATTTTGTAGTATCACAAATAAAAAGACTAGTTCGTATGAAGTACATTTTAGACAAACCGGTGTCTGGCCATATCACGGAACAGAAATATAAGACCACCATCCAATGGAGAAACGGAGAATTTATCACAGACGAACCTGAAAAACTCGGCGGTAGAGATCTTGGCCCCGATCCATATACACTACTAGTTTCTTCCTTGGTGTCCTGTACTTTAGCGACGCTAAGAATGTATATTGATAAAAAAGGTCTTGCTATCCAAGATATTTCCGTGAGTTCAAATATGTATCTTCGAATAGAAAAAGAACAGGTGGTCACCTATTTCGAACGTGAAATCTCATTTGATCAAACCTTGGCGACAGAAATTGCGGAACGTCTCAAGCAGATAGCAGAAGAATGCCCAGTTTCCAAAATCTTAAAAAACACGGCTGTTGTCCAAACCACGATCCATACAAACATGCAGTCTTAAAAATTTAGCGCTATGAGAACTTTAAGCTTTGTTGTATTTGGAAAAAATACAGACATCCTTCTAACGCTGAAGCGAATTATCGAGAGCAATACGAGCTGGCATGCCATTGTTCAAGAGGAGCTGGGTGCCTGTAAAAGTTACCTTAGGGATAATCCCGTAGACGTCATTTTATTGAGCTCAGGTCTTTCCCTGCAAGAAGAAAAGGAAATCACCGATCATCTTTCTCTTTTAAATTATCCGATCGGCTTAATACAACACTACGGTGGAGGAAGCGGCCTTCTAAAAAATGAAGTGTACAGCCTTTTTCCTGATTTAGTAACTGAGTAATTAGCGATTACAATTAATTAAATGCCCTGCATCTAATTAAATAAATAAATTAATGAAATCATGAACACACAAAACTTTATAAAAAAAGGACTTTTAGGTTCCGGCATATTCACAAAAAACTCTTCCGCTGGAGATGTCTTACAAAATGATATCGATGAAATAGAACCATTGGAAGCTTTGGAATCAAACGCTATTGAAAACAAAATATCCAAATTGGAAGATCACAGTGTACTACATAAAGCGTCCAGCCGAGGGTACGCCAATCATGGATGGCTCAAGAGCCATCATACTTTCAGCTTCGCCAATTATCACAACCCCGAGCGTATGCACTTCGGTGTATTACGGGTACTAAATGATGATATGGTGGCTGAAGGAAGAGGTTTTGGCAAACATCCACACGATAATATGGAAATCATCAGTATTCCATTGGAGGGTGATTTAGAACACGAGGATAGCATGGGTAATAAAGCGATCATCAAAAAAGGAGATATTCAGATCATGAGTGCCGGAACGGGTATTATGCATAGTGAATACAATAAAAATGATGATCAAATTGTAAAATTCCTACAAATATGGGTATATCCAAATAAGCGAAATGTAACACCACGATACGATCAAATCACGCTAGATGTCAGTCAGCGACACAACAGGTTTCAACAGATACTTTCGCCAGATCCAACGGATGAGGGGGTATGGATCCATCAAGATGCCTGGTTTCATTTAGGTCATTTTGAAAAAGATATCGAAACGAACTATCAGATTAAACAAGCAGGCAACGGTGTTTACATCTTTGTACTTAAAGGAAGTGTTACAGTAGAAGGACAAGCATTAGAGACCCGAGATGGCTTCGGTATTTGGGATGTCTCAGCAATCAGTTTAAAATCTACTTCGGCTGATACTGAAATTTTACTGATGGATCTTAGCATGGCGCTAAATTAATCACACCAATCAGTTACTATCATAAAAAGAAGGGGGATCTATAAAGATCCCCCTTCTTTTTATCGTAACTGATTTAGAAAGAAACAGAATTTAGCTTCTTGTCTACTAAAATACCATCTATTGCTTTCAGATTGAAGTTGACATTACGTTTCGCTTTTAATTTAATCTTAAATAAAACTTCAGATCCATTCAAGGTCTCCTTATTACCTAGATTAACAAAAGTAGCATACAGAGCCTTACTTCCATTGGTGTGAAGACGATCGTTGCTATAATTGTTCATCTCTTTTAAATGCAAGGACTCAATACCGACATACTCAAAATCACCCTGATTGTAAGGAAGGGCAAAACTAAGTGCATTGACAGCTTTAAGATTCTCTCCACTAACACTAATCTCCACAATATCGCCTGACTTTAAGGTCATCTTTGAGGGAACCAATTTTAATTTACCGCTGACCTTTTCTTCTTTATTTGGTTTTGCACCACCTTCTATGACAACAGCAACATTGGAAATATCATAAGCGTCAATCAGATTATTTTTATTGACATCGCCATTGCTGACATAACCTTCGAAATCTCCATCTCCCAGTCGCAATCCCGTATAGTTAATGTAGGAAGTCAAGTCATTATGATCGATCAATCGGTCATTATTAATATCGCCCGGTAAGTAGCTTGACGATCCTGGTACTTTAAACACATATAATTCTCTTCCTGAACCAAAACCTCCCACAGCTTCAGAAACTGAAATTTTAATAAATCGGGCCACCGGATGGGTTCCAAAATCAAAACGTTTCATTTCGCCATCACGTTTCCAATCAAAACTACCAGCTTCCGTCCAGGTGTCCTTATCGTTGCTATAGAATACTTTTCCTTTTAAAATGATGCCATTTCCGCCATCGGTTCTTGGAAGATACTCAAACTTATCCAATTGATTAACGGATTTTAGATCTAAGGTCATATCAAATGGAACCGCTGTCTGTCCCCATTTTGTATGCCACATATCCCCCTCGTCATAATTGAACAATTTATTGATACCATTTCCACCTTGGTTATCCACAGAAGTCTCTGCTTTGATTCCTTCGATGGCAAATTCCAACGGGTTTGCTTTTGTTCTTGCGGCAAATGTACTCCAATCTGAAACACCAGATTTATTGACAGCTCTAATTTTAAACTGGTAATCCGTTTCCGCGGCCAATCCTTCGAATAGCAATTGACTGTCTTTGATGGTCGAATAGATCAGATTATTGAATTCAATTTCATAATAATCAGCATTTGCAACCTTTTCCCAGGTTGGCGTTAAGGTATATGCCTGTGTATGTTGATCTGTGATAACAGCTTTGGGCGAGGTCAAAGCACCAGTCTGAGCCAGATAGTTGTCTGCAGGAGCATATTCGAAACCCTCCAATTGTACTTCTATTGCGGTCGATGAGACATCCTGTTTGGCTAGTCGTACCAGCAACATCGGATTTTTCACCAAAGGTACTTTTTCAAATTCAGATCCCTTGGTTGCAAACTGATTCAGGTTTGGTTGTGCGTCATAGAAATATACGTTTTCAGAAGTATTAAACGCATCTATGCTATTCACTTCTTTAAGTTTGCTATTTTTCCCATTGACCTTTACTGTTAATTTCTTCGGTGCTTTGCTAACATTGAAACGAATTTCCGTAGACTTCATTTTCTCAAAACCGTCAAATTCGCCTTGCGTTGGAGCAATCGCAAAAACAACTTTATTGTTGTTTAACTGCGAAATTATGGATGTACTTGCCCCCTTACCATAACGGTAGGCCTCTGTCTTTCCATCATCATCATATTCTAGGAAACTAGAGTTTCCATAAGGATATACTTCATAAATACGTTGATCTTTTTTGATTTCCAGCACATTATTATTTGGGTTGGTCACCGGAATAATGGCTCCATTTTTCACGAAAACAGGCAGCTTCCAAATAGGCACATTAAAGTTATTGATAATACGCCCTCCCTGGTATTTTTCACCCGTAAAATAATCAATCCATTCACCATCCGGCAGGTAGATACCATTGCGAATATCATTTCCTTTCTCATCCACACGTGTTTCCTGGTAAATCGGTGCTACAAGGAAATTTGGACCATAGAGGTACTGGTATTGCGTTGCCTTTCCAAGCGTATAATTATTTGCTTGCTCTAAAAACATAGCACGAATGATAGGTAGTCCATCTACTGCTTGTTTCGCAACACTATAGCTATAGGGAACCAATTGAGATTTCAATTTCAAATACAGACGATTGATAGAAGTAGCCGGCTCACCCAAAGCATGCGGGTATTTCTCGTTCGATCCCCAGCCATCCATATTGAGTTCCATTGGTGTCCAGGTCTTCCATTGGAAATCACGAATATTCACCTTAAAGTTTTTACCACCAAAGATCCCGTCCATATCGGAGGTAATATTGGGCTGACCTGAAAGTCCCGAGCCGATATACGTTGGTATATGGAATCGAATATACTCCCATACGCCTCCAGTCTGGTCGCCCGACCAGATACCGGCATAGCGCTGTGTGCCTGCCCAACCATCCAATGAAATAATAAATGGACGAGCGTTGTTACCATAGTAAGGCATGGTATGTCCCACATCAGCGACCCCATTGAGACCAAAAGAGTATCCAGGACCAACCCAGGCCACATCCGTTTTTAGGACTCTCACCCCCGCATCCCGAACCTCTTTTACGATATCACGTTGTAGTAATGCACTTATACTATCTTTGGGATGAAGATCAGACTGCGTCCATAAACCGATTTCTACACCATTCTTACGTGCATAATCGCCAAACTCTTTCAAATTTTGGATATTTCCATCTAAAGATTCCGTTTGGCCATAGCCAGCACCATAGCCATCATTTGGAAGAATCCATCCTAAAGGCATATCATGAGCCTTATAACGATCTATTACAGCGCGAGCCGAAAATTGATAATTGTTTTTCTCACCGTTCAGCGATTCTTTGATTCCGCCATTGTCCTTTTGACTTTCTTTATAGCGTTTGCCGTCTTCAAATAGAATTCCCTTTTCATCTTCTTTCCAAAAATCGCGGTTATAGGCATTAAGATGCCCCTCATACAAACCAAATTTCGGTAGAAGAATTGGGTTGCCCGTCAATTGATAGAAATCGTTGAGCAAGGGTACTATCCCGTCATTAATCATAAAAAAGACATCCAGATAATCCGTGTCATGCGCCAATTTTACTGTCCCAGGGGTTTTGGCTCCAAAGGCATAACTTCCCTTCTTAAAGGTATGCCACATAAAACCATACCCTTTGGTTGACCAGTAATAAGGGGTTGGAGAGGCAACACCACCGTCGGTCCAGCTGTTCTGATTTTCGATTGCAATCACTTTTCCCTTATGTGAAAAACGCCCATTTTGAACGCCACCACCAAAAAAGTATTCATCCGCATTTTCCTTCAATTCAACGCTTACTTGTTTCTCTTCGAAAACAATTGGCTTTAAGCTTTCAACGACAATTTTATTGCTTTTCCGATTGAGGATACTAAACTGAGAAGTCTGTTTATCCATTGAAAAAAGAATATCATTCGTGGCGATGCTGACCTTATTACCTTCATCCTTTACCTCAAGCCCAGTGACTGTTTTCCGAGGTCGCTCTACCAATATTTTTGCTTCGGGTTTTGCTTCGGGATCACGGATAATACCGCCATGAACATCCTGGAACATCCTAAAAATATGATTACCGTAGAAATCTAAAGTAAGACGTTGACCATTATCGTATACAATCTCGACTGTAGTCGGATTAATTTTCTGAATCGTGATAATACGGTTGCCTTGATCGCGACCTATTGTATTATAATAATTGATCGTACTTACTTTAGCGTCAACTCGAGAGGGTTGAAAAATAAAAGGAGAAGCCAATCCCATCAGTAAACTGACTTGTGCTTTTGTGCTCCAAAAAGATATCTTCATGCGTATGATTTATAATGCATTAAATTAACATAACAATAATACAATAGTAAATCGAAGTAAAAAAGGGATTATGGAATGCAAACGATTGTCCAATAATAATGTTGCAGGATAGCGGCGGTTTCGGAACAGCTGCCGATGGACAGGGCTCACCGACGGTCCTGTGCTGCGATAACCGATAGGCGGAGGATAGGCAGTGATGGTCAGTGGCGGAAGTGTTATGGCCATGGAAGTACTTAAACGAAAGAAGCCCTTGACTGTTTCCAGCAAGGGCTTCCGTGTAAAAAAAGGCACCGACCTACTCTCCCACCTGTTACGGCAATACCATCGGCTCTGGCGGGCTTGACTG